>Ga0315535_1000587_pt1 | contig 25648 bp, 23 predicted proteins | sample SalMarSW160220MG_2_FD_203092 | JGI IMG/M metagenome (GOLD analysis project Ga0315535, IMG submission 203092) | Salt marsh sediment microbial communities from the Plum Island Ecosystem LTER, Massachusetts, United States - Salt Marsh Sediment SW1602-20 ... | reverse complement strand
AATGCAAAGCTTAACGGGGTTAAAGTAAATTTCATCGCCGGAGACATCCTAAATACGAACACAAACTTACCGGGTCATGCAGGCATTGTTGTCAGTAATCCTCCATATGTCAGAGAATCGGAAAAGACCTCTATGAAAAGGAATGTGCTGGATTATGAACCTCACAAAGCTCTATTTGTCCCAGATTCCGATCCCCTGTTATTTTACAGGGCAATTGTGAAAACAGCCGGAAATATTCTTTTACCGGGTGGAAGGATCTATTTCGAAATTAATGAAGCCATGGGACCACAGATGAAAGATCTGCTTGGATCGGCCGGTTATACGGATATCTCCCTGGTGAAAGATATAAATAACAAGGACAGAATTATTAAAGGTAAAAGACATGTCTGACGATACCCTTTTCAAGACAGCCCTTAACAGGGCCATGGACCTCTGCTCGCGCAGGGAATATTGCACTGAAGACATTAGTCGTAAAATACAGGCCTGGGGACTGGAGGACAAGGATTCCGTGAAAATAATCAGGATACTCAAAGATGAAAATTTCATAAATGAGACCAGGTATGCAAATGCATTTGTACGCGATAAATTCAATTATAACAAATGGGGAAAAATTAAGATTGCCGTTTACCTTAAAAAGAAAAATATACCTTCACAGATGATAAATGCTGCACTTAAAGGTATTGATGATGACCTCTATATAAAAACCATTAAAGATCTGGTCTTCAGCCATAGGAAGAATATAAAAGCCAGGAACAATTATGAATTGAAAGCAAAGCTGCTCAGGTATGGTCTTTCCAAAGGATACGAAAGCAGCCTGCTTTACGATATTCTCAATGACCTTGATTGAAAGGTATTAAAGCGCCCCAAATATATTTGTGATAAAAGGCCAGAAAGCGATAAGGAAGATCAGTCCCGATCCCACTGCATCAAATATGATCAACTCTTTTCGAGTTCGTGGATATTTAATATAGAAGAAGGAGAAAACGATCCTTAGTACAAGTTCGGAAATAAAGAAGAGAAAAACCCTGAAACCATAAATATTCCAACTGTATGCTTCATCAAAGCGCCCTCTTACTATTAGCGAAAAACTATGTGATAACCCGCATGAGACACATGGCTGTCCGGTAAGCTTCTCATGAATACATACAACCGGATAATTATTTTTGTCGGGTGAAAAAATGCCGGAGTAGGCTATTACAAGCAGAATTACCCCGGCAAGGATCAAATTTATAAGAAGGTAGGGTTCATTCCTGATACCTTCTTTTAAAAATTTCATCTTGTTATTTCTTGTTTATTGTATCGTTAGTTGAAACAGTGTCGGCACTTGTTTTATTTCCTTCTTCCAGGTTTTCAAGCGTCTTTTCCATCTTCTTCTTTTGGGAAGAATTTGCATTTATTTCCACTTTGTCCTCACCATTTTCCACTTTGATTGAAATATTTGCATCCTCAAGGTTTTTCATGACGTTGTCGTGAACATCATCGATAACATTCTGAATATCAGTTGGCCATTTACCTGCATTATTTGCTATCCTAATTCCAACAAATATCTGCGAAAAAGATATCAGGACAGCAATTATGCCTATTATCAGGCCGGCTATCAGCACTCCCCTGGGAGAGTTGTTCCTTGCCGCCTGTGAGATACCTACTGATGCCAGTATTATTGCAATGATTCCAGGGATAACGGCAATAAGACCAATACACGGAATAACTGCCAGGACAAATGTGATAATAGCCACAATTAGAGCTGCTATCCCAAGATTCTGTCCTTTATTGTTTTTTACCTCTTCCATGATAATAAAAAGTTTTTAGTTTTTATTCATTCCTGCTGAGGATATTTAGTATATCCTGTTCTAAAGACGACTCAGGATTCTCAATGATGCGTCCGGCTTCAATATTATTTTTATAAATTATGAAAGTCGGCACCCTTACAATACCCAGTTTGTCGTAATCGCCAATGGGTGATTGTTTCAGATCATCAACCCCGATAAATGTCACCTTGTCTACAGGGAAATGCCATGCGTCAAGAACCTTCATGAACCGCGGGGTTTCCCTTCTGCTGTCCGGGCACCATGTCCCCATTACAATCGTAATTGTAATGCCATCTGTTCCCCTGGCAAGCAATTTTTTAATTACTTCACTGTCAGGGTTGTATTCATCATACCCTTTGAGGTACCACGTCGAATAGGGCGGATTTGTAAGCCTGCTAAGTTTAAAATAACCCAGGATCCATGTCGACTGTTCATAAAAGTTTATATCGTGTGATGCAGATTCGGCAGAACCGGTCACATCCTTTGAACCTTGCCTCTCAGCCTGGGCGTCAGCCGCCACTGTGCCTGATATGATGAGACAAAAAAACAGAGAAATGAATAATAACCAAACCCTTTTCATCTTTCCTGATTTTATAATGTTACAAATTAAAAGGATTTTTTATTAAATATATAATTTATTAGGAATATGTCAGTGGATAAAGAAGACTATTAGTCTTCTGTTTTCTTCAATTTTTTTGTATAGAATATTGAAATCCCTATAGACAATGCCGCCAGGAAAAGCAAGGCAAACACCCTGTAAATAAGCTCAATTTTTGCCAGGTCAACTATAAAAAGAAAAACAGCAGCCGATACAAGTGTACCAAGAGCCATAAACCTGTATTTTATATTTCTGAGCAGAAGGCTGATAACAAAATACATAAGAGCTGCAACCATCCAGGAAAATGTTACGAAATTTCTTGGTACTGCATAGAACAAGGAATACAATACCATAAAAAAGGCTTCCAGAAGATAGAAATTACGGATAAACTCGGTCCTGATCTTCAACCTCGATTTTTGCCAGTTTATTATTCGTGCCGATAGAAGTGCAACCAGGGCAAATGAAAAATTTACACTGTCAATTGGTTTTGATGAAAAAAGATATATAACAAGTATTGCAAAAAACAGGAGGTTATTCATAACAATAATGAGCCTGTTACCAAACCACAGGGCCATGGAAACCACAACCAGGCTTTGAACAGATAAAAGGAAATAGCCTTTGGGAAGGCCAAAATAACCATAAATAGATATACTCATAGCCATGAATCCATACAATGCATAGAATGCGGAGGCAAAATTCCAGCCAGACCGTGTATGCAGATATGTTGAGTAAGCAAGGCAGAAAAGAGCTATCAACCCAAATATAAAGATGTAGTTATCAAGGTAAAATCTTAAAACGAATAATGCCAAAAGAGCCGTAAATAAAAATCCATTAACAAATATCGTGCTGACAATAAAGTCGTCGGAATTCCCGTCTTCAGTACGGAATAAAGGTATTATGGAAAAAGAAACACCCAGTCCCAGCATATAAAACAATCCGTTTTCATGCCTGGTTATCAGCACCACCTTGTTACCCGCAACAGGGTTACCGGCCATCCATAATATAAATGCTGCATAAACGAGGAGTATGGATATTATGGTTAATGGGGTCCACCGGAACCTGTAATAGTAATAGACACTTCCCGCCGCTGTCGCTGTAATAACAGGCAGACATAACCTGGTCGAACCTGTTGACAGAGCAGTAATCAGCATAAAAACGACGGTCAGGAGAGCCATCATCTGTGACTTGTCCCTCAAAGAGATGTAAACCTGAAAAGCAACCAGCAACAACAGAACGGCCAGGGCCACTCCTTTCCCGGGAAGCAAAGGAGATGCATTAAAGAAATATAACCTGAGCGTCAGGTAAAAGATAAGAACATGCGAATGGATCCTGAAAATAAATGAAAGATGTTCATTGCTGTTTTTGATATATCCTGCCAGTAAGAAGATCAATATGGATATGCTGTAGCCAATCACAAATGGCAGATATTTCAGATCTTTGCCAGAAAGATATTGAACAAGGAAAATTATACCCATTAAAAGGACAATATTTCCCAGCCAAGCAAGCCCGAATCTTCCAAACTGTGTTTCTATTCCCTGCTCTTCTGTTTGCGTGACCTTATTTTCCGTCTCTTCTAAAGAAATTGTAGTGGCTGACTTAATATTATTACCTGAAGATAACATATCAGTACCCAGTAAGGCTTCCAGCTTACGTAACCGATGTTCGATCAACTTAAACTGATTCTTGATTTTTTCCAGTTCATTATCCATATCGTTCATAACAAATATTATTATGTAAGGAAAAAACAATATCTTAAGTCTCCCGAATACTCCGGATCTATGGTCTCAGTATCAGCTGCCTGTTCATTCCCCTTCCTTGACCATTTTCCAGGGAGGAAGTAGCCATAATAAAAACGCCAGAATAGCAAAAGGTATCACCATCCAGAAAATTGCCATTAATGTTCCGTCAAGACCTATAAGGTTCAATTTGAAGCCGGTAAAGCCGGCGAAGCTTTTGGAGAACAGTTGTCCCCCGATCACTACATTCCACCTCATGGAATAAACCCCGATCAAAACCAGGATACAAATAATGAAATAGATCGCTTTCTGAAACTTGAATTTATGTTTGGTGAACTGAAGAAATACAAGTGTAATCATTGGAATCAGTGTACCCACAAGCCCCTGTGATACAAACAGAGTCAAATAAAGCTTGCCTGATACCAGTAATTTGAGTATTTGAAAAGATTCTTCCGCTTCATATATCCTCTGTATCTGGTCAAGCCCTTCAAGGGTGAAATCAAGCAGCAATACGAAAAATAAATATCTGCCAATGGTATTAAGTACGTTTATGTCAATATTTTGCTTCCTGATATAAGAAATTACCATATAAACAAGCATAACAAGGGCAATACCCGAAACCATTGCTGAAAACAGGAATATTATGGGCATCAGTGGTGTCGACCACCAGGGATTTGCCTTTATTGATCCAAAAATAAAGCCTACATATCCATGAAGAATAAAAGCAGAGGGTATACCTATAATAGTTATTATATATCCCAGTTTTTTATCCCATTTAAGGACCCGTGGAGAAATATCGCTGATCCCCAGTGTCAGTATACGGTATACCCACTTCATCACACCTTTCTTTTCATTTGACCAGACCACAAAGCTATGCCTGTAGTCAAACCAAATCTCAAGCAAAAGAACGACCATCAGATACCACAGGTAAACAAAACCGAAAATGGCCATTGCGGATGATGAATGAGGCGTTATCATTATCTCATACGCCCTTTGTGGCTGGGACAGGTGGCTGATAAGAGGCATAGGTGCCACAATCAGGAAAGCCAGGGCTGTAAGCAAAGCCAGCTGATATGTGGCTTTAAGTATCTTTACATTGAAAACTCTCTCAAGGGAGGCCAGGATGAATGCCCCGGCTACCAGTCCGGTTATAAAGGGATAAATCACAATCAGTATTCCCCACTGGAGTTCAATCTCGTTGGGAAAAATATACCCCTGCTGATTAGCCAGGATGTCATACAAGTGCTGAAAAGTTGGATCCATATTATCTTACCTCCGAGCTTAATTCATTATAGTATAGTTTTGACCCGGTATTCAGATTGGGCCTTAATACCTGTGTGATATGCTCCTTCAGGAACTTTACAAGCTCGCTATCTTTGTCGCGCAGGTTTCCATAGATCCTGGCACCTGTGGGGCAATTCTCCATGCATGCCGGAGCAAGGCCTTTTTTCAGCCTGTGATAACAAAAAGTACATTTATTGGCCACATTCTTTACCGGGTGAATAAACCTGCAACCATATGGACACGCCTGTACACAGTATCTGCACCCGATACAGTATTTTTCATCAATAAGCACAACTCCTTCCGGACTTACATAAGTTGCACCCACAGGGCATACCTGTGTACAGGGAGACTTGTAGCAGTGATTGCACATTTTAGGTACAAAGTAGGATTTGAAAATATCGGAATCCGGTATTTTCTGCTCAAAACCTTCTATACCACCATCCGGAGAAGAAATATCAACCTCTCCGTTATTCTTTACAGTATATTGTTCCACCCAGGTCCGGAAAAAAAATGGTTCTTTAGGAACATCATTTTCCATTTTACAGGCCCGGGCACAATTTCCACAGCCTATACATTTCTCAATATCAATGCCAATACCATACCAGGGAAGATCTTTATCCTCTGGCTCAGCAGCATGAATCAATAGCCCGGATGCATTTAACAATGATAGCCCTAAGGAGGTACCTGCTAAAGCAGCTGCTGATTTAATAAACTTACGACGAGTGGATTTTAGTTTTTCATTTCCCATGGCGCATGTGGATTATGACATTCCGTACAATTTTTACCAACATTATGTTCCTTCAGATCAACTTGCATTATTACATCCTCAGATTTTCCTGCATTCTTTGAATGGCAACGTCCGCAGAATTCCCTTCCTGCAGGTATTATTATATCAGCCGCATCTGCACTGTTGACATGTTTTTCGCCGGGACCGTGGCAAATTTCACAGTGTAATCCGCTATGGGCATCGGTTTCCTTCAGGTCCCTGATATCCTCATGGCAATCAAAACATGCTGTCTGTCCGGCATAATTTATATCAATACTGGCATTTTCAACCAGCGATTCAGCCCTGTAATGCCCGTATTTACCAAATGATTTTGGTTTTATCTGGTGCCGGACAACAAGAAAAAGTGCGATAAACACGGCAAAAGCAAGGGCAAGCCTTGTTATCTGTGGAGGAATATAGAATTTCATCTACGGTCAGGTTTAGTCCTAATATTCTGTCAAGATATCGTATGGGAAAGCTACTTCTTTAAAAATATGATAAATATAACTATCTCAATTACTGCATATAGAATGATTCCAAATAAGAAGTCGGGAATTTTTTTATGCAATAATAGCGGCAAACTCTGAATTGATGCGGGTATATTATATCCCGAATAGTCTTCCCGATGAAAGTGGGAATGCAGATTGGTTAATTTAAAGTCATCTTCATTAAAGATAAATGACCGCAAAATGATCTTTTTAACTAATTTCCAGCAATATCTCAAGGATCTGCCTTGCTGCCTTTGACACTGATGTCCCGGGTCCGAAGATCGCAGCCACACCGGCATTATACAGGAACTGGTAATCCTGTGGTGGAATAACTCCTCCTGCTATAACCAGGATATCTTCCCTCCCAAGGTTCCTGAGTTCTTTTATGACCTGGGGAACCAGCGTTTTATGACCTGCTGCGAGGCTTGAAACGCCCAGCACATGTACATCATTCTCAACAGCCTGTTTTGCAGCTTCTTCCGGTGTCTGGAATAATGGCCCTATATCAACATCAAAGCCAATATCGGCATATCCTGTTGATATTACCTTTGCCCCCCGATCATGACCATCCTGTCCCATCTTCGCGATCATAATACGAGGTTGCCTTCCATCTTTCAGGGCAAATTCCCCGACAAGTTCCCTTGCCTTTTTGAAATCATCATCTATCTTATATTCAGACGAATAAACTCCGGATATTGTTCTTATCACAGCTTTATACCTCCCTGTTATTTTTTCACATGCATAGGATATTTCGCCCAGGCTGGCTCTTTTCCTGGCAGCTTCAACAGCCAGTCCCAGCAGGTTACCTTCTCCTGTCTGCACACATTTTGTCAGATTGTCCAGTGCCTTACGGCATTCTTTTTCATTACGTTCAGCACGCAGTTTCGCAAGCCTTCTTATTTGCGATTCTCGCACCATTGAGTTATCCACTTCCAGTGTTTCAATAGGCTCTTCTTTCTCAAGCCTGTATTTATTTGTCCCGACTATAGTCTGCAGACCCGAATCTATTTTTGCCTGTGCCCTTGCGGCAGCTTCTTCAATCCTCATTTTTGGCACACCCGATTCACAGGCCCTGGCCATTCCTCCCAGGTCCTCTATCTCTCTTATGTGGTCCCATGCACGATGGGCTATTTCTTTAGTAAGGTTTTCAACATAATAGGATCCTCCCCACGGATCAATCACCCTCCCCGCCTGTGTCTCTTCCTGTATATATATCTGTGTGTTTCGTGCAATACGCGCAGAAAAATCGGTTGGCAGAGCCAGGGCTTCATCAAGCGCATTGGTATGAAGGCTCTGGGTATGACCCAGGACGGCAGCCATGGCCTCTATACATGTCCTTCCTATATTATTATAGGGATCCTGCTCCGTGAGACTCCAGCCCGAGGTCTGGCTGTGGGTGCGTAAAGCCATTGATTTTGGATTCCTCGGGTTAAATTCGCTGACAAGCTTTGCCCAGAGCATGCGGGCAGCCCGCATCTTGGCTATCTCCATAAAATGGTTCATGCCTACTGCCCAGAAAAAAGAAAGCCTTGGGGCGAATGCATCAATATCCAGCCCTGCCTTTATTCCTGCCCTGAGATATTCAAGACCATCAGCCAGTGTATAAGCAAGCTCAATATCACATGTGGCTCCTGCTTCCTGCATATGATAACCTGATATGCTTATCGAATTGAATTTCGGCATGTTAGCTGATGTGTATCTGAAAATATCGGCTATAATACGCATCGAGAAATCCGGAGGATATATATAGGTGTTCCTGACCATGAACTCCTTAAGAATATCATTCTGAATGGTACCGCTCAGTTCATCGGGCCGGGCACCCTGTTCCAGGGCTGCCACAATATAGAAAGCCAGTACGGGCAGTACGGCCCCGTTCATTGTCATCGACACCGACATCCTGTTCAGAGGGATATTATCAAATAATAATTTCATGTCGAGTACAGAATCTATTGCCACACCGGCCTTGCCAACGTCACCTGCCACCCTTTCGTGATCGGAATCATAACCCCTGTGAGTAGCCAGATCGAAGGCCACGGACAGACCTTTCTGTCCGGCTGCCAGGTTCCTGCGGTAGAAGGCATTCGACTCCTCGGCAGTTGAATATCCTGCATACTGTCTTATTGTCCATGGCTTCATTGCATACATGCCTGAGTAAGGCCCCCTGAGGAACGGTGGTATTCCTGCGGCAAAATCGAGATGATCAATATCGTTTATGTCCGGTTTGGTATATACGCTTTTTACAGGTATCATTTCGGGTGTGATCCATTGATTTACACTGTGATCTACCCGTGAAGATGTCCCGGAATAAATATTATTGATATCGCTATATCTGAATCTCGGCCTCATAATTTTCCTGTTCAAAACTCATTTCAATTCCCAGTATCTCATTGAACCTTCTGAGCGTATCTGTCATACTTAATCCTGTATAAATGAAATTCTCAATACCCAGCTTCCTGAGCTCATCGGTGCAGGAAGGATTACCGGCAATTACTATAACGGCCCTGCCTCTTAACTCTTTGAATATTACAGGGGCAAAGAGGGGATATTCCTCATCAGAACTGCATATCACAACAATGTCGGCTCCGGATTTCATCGCCCTGTCAATACCTTCATCAATGGTTTCAAAGCCAGTATTGTTAATGATACTGTAACCGGCACATCCAAAGAAATTCGCGGAAAACTGTGCCCTTGCTTTCCGCATAACTGGATTACCCAATGTCATAAGAAAAACAGATGGTCTGTATGATGATCTGTCAACAGCTATTCTTATCTCTTCAAATTCCGTTGCACCTCTCATCAGCCTTACAGGTTCAACCATACAGTCATCATCATTACTGCTTCTATATAATATTCCCGTCTCAGGTTCAGGAGTGATTGTCTCCATGATGTCAGGAAACTGGTTTGTACCCAGTAATATTGTTTTCTTTGCTGATATGGCTTTCTTCCTTTGGGCTGCAGATTCCTTAAGCCTCTTCTGAACGGATCCCGATTTCAGGCTTTCAAGGAAACCTCCCTGCTCCTCTAACTCCAGAAAGATCTTCCAGGCTTTATCTGCAATCATGGATGTCAGGTTCTCAATATAATATGAGCCTGCTGCCGGGTCAGCAACCTTGTCAAAATTTGCTTCCTCCTTAAGGATCAACTGCTGGTTGCGTGCAATCCTTTCCGGGAAATCATCGGGTTTTCTGAAGACCGAATCGAAAGGTTCGACAGTAAGCGAGTCTGTTCCGCCCAGTACTGCCGACATCGCTTCAGTCTGTGTTCTCAGCATATTCACGTATGGGTCATAAATAGTCTTGTTCCATCTTCCTGTAGTGCAGTGGATTTCCATCCTGGAAATATTATTCCCGTCAGGAATGTATCCCTTCTGAACAACAGACCATAATAGTCGAGCTGCTCTCAGCCCTGCAATACAGGCAAAATAATCCGGACCGGTTCCGAAGCTGAATCTTATCTTTGATGCGGCTTTTTCAGCGCTGATACCTCTCTCTGTAAGCTGAGCCATATATTCACTGCCTGCTGAGAGAGCCAGGGCTAGTTCAAGAGTGACACCTGCCCCTGCGTCACCAAAACGGGACGCATTAAGATGAATTGTCTTCAGACGGGGATAAGGGATAGCAGCCCTTGTCAGGTTAGCCAGGTAATCAAAGCCTTCCTCAGGCGTGACACAAAGCCTGCCTCTTAGCATGAGATGTATAAGAGGATCTGCTTCAATTGCTCCCCTCAAAGATGCTGAAGTCAGCCCTCGCTTTTGAGATATTTCTGCCAGTCCTTCCAGTATCTCAACGGTCTTGCCGTCAGAAACAAAGTTTAACTCTGCGGCATCAATGCAAATGTCCCGTAGAAGTGTTTCAAGGTTAGAAGGATTAACTGATTCCGGATTTTCAATGACAAAGCCGACCGAGTCAACACCTTTCATAAGGATGTCACGTGCCTTCCCGTTGGCTTTCCTGTAATCAGCTATCCTGATATCCTGGCGAACAAGCCAGATGTTGTCTTCCGTCCTGCTGCCCCGGACATATGGGAACTCCCCGGGCAGTGAATCGGAATGATGAATATTCTCCAGATCTTCGGTCCTGTAAAATGGCCTTACATCAAAACCTTCGTCAGTCCTCCATACCATCCTCCTTTCAAAATCAGCACCTTTAAGGTCTTCCTGTATCTTGTTCATCCACTGCTCAGCAGTTGCCGGAGGAAACTGATCAAATAATCTCTCCCTGTGATTCATTATCCTGCCTGTTTACACAAACTGGTGCAAAATAATGATGCTATAATCAAAAATTATATGAAATTTATCATATACGGGTTATTTGAATTCATTCCGACTGACCGCCTCCAAACTCCATGAGATAAGCCTTTATAAACGAATTAAGGTCGCCATCAAGGACAGCCTGTACATTACCTGTCTCATAACCTGTACGCAGGTCTTTCACCATCTTATACGGATGCAGAACATATGACCGTATCTGGGAACCCCACTCAATCTTTTTCTTCTCACCTTCAACCTTTGCCTTCTCTTCCTGCTTTTTCCTCAGTTCCATCTCGTACAGATGCGACTTAAGTATACGCATTGCGTTTTCCTTATTGTTGAGCTGTGATCTCGTCTCCTGGTTCTCAATGACAATACCCGTAGGATGATGCCGGAGCCGTACGGCAGTTTCAACCTTGTTGACATTTTGTCCACCTGCCCCGCTTGAACGATATGTTTCCCATGTTATATCGGCCGGATTAATCTCTATCTCAATATTATCATCCACAAGAGGAGCAATAAAGACCGAAGCAAATGTGGTTTGTCGCTTACCCTGTGCATTGAATGGTGAGATCCTCACCAGCCTGTGCACCCCGTTCTCACTCTTCAGATAACCGTAAGCATGCTCACCATCAATCTCAAGTGTAACTGTCTTTATTCCCGCTTCATCACCCGGCAGATAATCGAGCTCCCTGACTTTGTAGTTATTCCTCTCAGCCCACCGCAGATACATCCTCATCAGCATTTCAGCCCAGTCGTTGCTTTCAGTACCCCCTGCGCCGGAGTTGATCTTTAAAATTGCACTTAGCTGATCCTCCTCCTTCTGTAGCATATTCCTGACTTCCAGGTCCTCTATCAGGGTGAGACAGTTGTCATACTGACTGTCAACATCCGTTTCCTTTGCCTCTCCCTCCCTGTAAAATTCAAATAATACTTCAAGGTCATCAAGTTCCGAACATATCCTGTCATAGTCGATGGTCCAGCTCTTTAAGGAAGCAATGCTTTTCATCAGTTCCTCTGCTTTCTTAGGATCATTCCACAGATCGGGCTGCTGTGAGAGACTCTCTTTTTCAGCAATTTTTTCAATTTTACCATCTATGTCAAAGATACCTCCTCAACGCATCACGGCGTTCTGATAATGCTTTGACCTGTTCGTTAGTTGTCATCTTGTTGTTTTTTCTGCAAAATTAAAATTTTATCGCATACCGGCATTGTTCCAATGATGAAATCCGGCCAGAGTATTTAAGTCTCATTTGTAACCAGGAGCCGCAGGATGCTACAGGCAGTAGTGAAAGGAGCAAATAACAATGGAATAAAAGTTAAACTATATTATCATATCTTTATCCCCTGAAATTAAAAAATCATGATAAAGCTTATTGCCTGGTGTAAACCATATGCAAAATACATACTTATTGCATGGCTTATCACGGTCATCACAGTCTCATCCATACCATCCCTTCCAACACTTAAGATACACACACCTTCCAGGGATATCAGGCTTGACTACCTGATCCATTTCTGCGAATACGGATTCATGGCGATAATGACGTATCTTGCGTTTGCTGACAGGCTATTCAGGATAAATAACAGCAAATGGATTTTGCTTACTGCCGCGCTTATTGCCTTTGCCCTTATGGATGAATTACACCAGAAATTCATTCCCGGCAGAACATATAATATCAGGGATTTCATAAGCAATGTAACGGGTATTATCGCCGCTTTGCTTCTTTGTATTTACATTTTCAACAAGATCAACCGAAGGAGGAGGCATATGTTGTAACCGCTGACCCGAATGTCAGTTTATCTTATATCCAACGAAAGTCCCGGTCCCTGAATAAGTTGAAGTCCCGGTATTGATAGTCAGACTTATAACATCACCTTGATCCAGTTTCATCGTAACCCACTTAATAAGCTCGGTACCGGAACTTATATCCGGCCCTAATACCTCATAAATTACACCATTCTTAAGAATATTCAACACTCTTGCACTTCCTGACCCATCAGCCTTGTAAGTTACAATAAACTGGTAAATCCCTGCGGCTATTGCAGTCATGCTACCATTTGAAGAGTTATAACACGAACCATCGTTAAATTCAATATCAGGGATAACCAGGGGATAAGTTGTCCCTGCTGTAAGTCCTGTCTCAGAAAGAGTCTTCTTTGCCTTGAATCCTATGGAGTTAGAAATATTTACGGTGTTTTTGGACGAAATGCTTAAGTCTCCTGTGTTTATATTGTAACTCAATGTCTGTAATTCATTAAGAGGATCAGAATCTGCATCATTCTTTAAAGAAGAAAGGTCAACTGTTGATGATGTTCCTGAAATACTCAGTGCGGCCGAGGAGCTGTTATAAGAAAGACTCTGTTTAAACGGTGCCAGGTCAATCTCGGTAGCTGCAGGATTTTTTGTGATCTTAAGTTTATTGTTAACGTCCATCTGCAGGTCCTGAATCTGGTTTGTCAGGGCAACCTTGTTCCCCCCCAGGATGGAAAGAGTATCCCCTACCAGGGTCAGTTGGTGAGGAACATTAAGAGATGAAAGGTTTACAGTATTCCCTCCTGAGATAGAAAGGTTACCTCCATCAAAAGACAGTGTCTGGTCATCCGATGCCGGATCACCCGGATCACCCTTTGGTCCCTGGGGACCAGGTTCCAGTGACTTCTGTGCATAAAGAGCATATGGGACAGCCAGGAATTGCATGGTCCCCATGTCAAGGAAATCATTGTCGAATTTAATTTCAACCTTCAGATAATGAGGAGCAAGGCTCCAGTCTATCTCACCGAAATTCTCATAAATACCTCCTGTCCGGTCCCCTTTTCCGATGATTAATGAGAATACACCATACCTGGATGTGGTGACATCGGAATGAAGTTCCTGGTATACAACATTGCCCAGAGGATTATCCGCAATAATGGAAAAACGCACATCGATATCACGGTTAACTATCTCCTTACCGAAGTTATCCCTTGCTACAGCCTGGTAGTTTATTCCCAAAGGTACACTTTGTCCTGAAGACACCCGGGATAAGATTACCAGACCCAAAATCAATAAACATCTGTAAAGATTCTTAACAGTCATATGATCCGATTTTATAGCTTTTCAATCTTAAATGTCCTTAATATTAACTTATCATCACTGCTCACCCTCACAAAATAGAGACCGATTTTTATATCGCTAACCGTGATCTGCTCAATGTGATAGTAATTCGTAACAAAATTTATTTTCATACTCTTTATTACAGTTCCGGTAATATTGATGATCTCAATACGAAAATTCCTGGCCACATCACCAAACATCTTCACATAAACATAATCTGTTGCAGGATTGGGATAAACATCTACCCCGTTGCCTTTTGAGGAGGTATCCTCCCGGTTTGCTATTAATGGTTGTTGAAATCCCTGTGTAAGCACATACCCGGCACTTCCTGTTATGTCAACGGCTGTCTGACCAATTGTCTGTGAAAAATTAATGTTGTTATGAACAGCCTGTCCTGCTGCCGGGGCAAGTACCTTGGGCGATATACCCTGGGATAAAATATTTAGCTCCCAGGCCAGTGCCAGAAATATAAGTAATGGTATTCTTTTTGTCATTTTAAGGTCAGGTCAACTGCTTCAAAAATAACCAAATTTTTGACAAATTAACAATATTTGTTGATAAATATGTTAATAACTATGACCGGACTCATCCTGTTGTTATATCAATAATGGGTATATTGTATGTCCTCTTTTTGTATCCTTACAATTTGCAATCCACGATCAACGCATTCCATGAAACTATGCTCAAATCGTACATGTACCATAATCTCATTGAAGCCGGGTGCGATGAAGCCGGAAGGGGTTGCCTTGCCGGTCCGGTAGTTGCTGCTGCAGTGATCCTTCCGAAAAATTTCAGACATCCGGTGCTGAATGATTCCAAAAAGCTGACTTCAGCACAGAGATCCTCTCTCAGGGAAGAAATTATAGGAACAGCCATAGCGTGGAATGTGGCATTTATTGACAATAATGAAATTGACGATCTAAATATTCTGAGGGCTTCCATTAAAGCTATGCACAAAGCTGTCGAGGGACTTACAAAAAAGCCGGAGTTCCTCCTGATAGACGGTAACAGCTTTTTTCAATACAGGGACATAAATCATAAAACAATAATAAAAGGGGATGGTCTATTTTTCAGTATTGCGGCTGCATCGGTACTGGCAAAGACCTTCCGTGACGAATATATGGAAAAGATACACCTTGAATATCCTGAATACGGATGGATAAAGAATAAAGGTTACCCGACTGCCTTCCACAGGAAGGCACTGACCGATTTTGGCATAACACCTTATCACAGAAGATCTTTCAACCTGTTCAACACTCAGTTGATGATCGACTTCTAGAGCTGTGGCATTAGTTCATACAAATAATGTGGCCCAATATTCTCATTAAGGGTCATATCAGTATTTTTTTCTGGAATATAAAAGTTATATTTGGCTGTTAATTGAAAAACCTAAATAAGCTTTATTGCATGATATCCTCATCCCGCAAATGCGGGACAATCAGGAATTATAATTAATTTCATGAGGATACTATGCGATCATTAAAATCAAAATTATTTACATATGAAAAAATTGTTTGCACTTCTGGGAATCCTTGTTTTCACAATTGGATTTCGTGTAAAAGCTGACGAAGGCATGTGGCTGCTGCCTCTTATCGAGAAACTTAATATGGGTAAGATGACAGAATTAGGGCTTAAGCTATCAGCTGATGATATCTACAGCCTTAACAAAGCCAGTATAAAGGATGCTGTTATCATATTCGGAGGCGGATGTACCGGAGAAATAGTCTCCCCACAGGGCCTCATACTTACAAATCATCACTGTGGCTATGGTTCAATACAGGCACATAGCACTGTTGACCATGACTATCTTCATGATGGATTCTGGGCCAGGACAAAAGAGGAAGAGTTGCCTAATCCCGGACTTTCAGTTACTTTCCTTATCCGGATTGAAGATGTTACCGGCAAGGTACTTGCCGGTGTAACGGATAACATGAGCGAAGAAGCCCGTGAGGCTGCTGTTAACAAAGCCAGGCTGGAGATACAGAAAAGCGCCGCTGAAGGAACTGATTACAGGGCCCAGGTAACAAGCTTCTACGGAGGGAACTATTTTTATCTTCTTGTTTATGAAAGATATAATGATGTCAGGCTTGTCGGAGCTCCTCCATCATCAATAGGAAAATTTGGTTCCGATACTGATAACTGGGAATGGCCGCGCCATACAGGCGATTTCAGTGTTTTCAGGGTCTATTCAGGTCCCGACGGGAAACCTGCTTCTTATTCAAAGGATAACATCCCACTTAAACCCAAATACTTTCTCCCTGTATCGATAAAAGGTGTAAAGAAAAATGATTTCGCCATGATCATGGGATACCCGGGACGTACAACCAGGTACATGACATCCTATGAGATAAAGGAACAGCTGCAGATTGTTCATCCCGACAGGATCAAGATACGTGGCATCAAACAGGATATCTGGATGAAGGATATGAAAGCCAATCCAAAGGTAAATATCCAGTATTCCGCCAAATATTTTGGCTCATCTAACTACTGGAAATTCTCAATAGGACAGAAAGCGGGTCTTGAAAGGCTGAAGGTTGAAGCCAAAAAAGAAGCTCTGGAAGACCAGTTCAGGAAATGGGTTGCTGCCGACCCGGAACGCAAGGCAAAATATGGCGATGCTCTTGATCTTATAAAAAATGCCATCGAAGGAAGGGCACCATATTATAATACCCTTCAGTATCTAAATGAATGTATGCAGGGCTGTGAACTGTTCCGCCAGATGCGGCCGGCCATGAACCTGGTAAGTGCTCTAAAGTCTGGCGACGAGGAAAAAATAACAGTGGCAACTGTACGGATGAAGGAAAGAATGGGTGCATTCTATAAAAACTATAATGCTCCTACGGACAATAAAACAACCAAGGCTATGCTCAAGCTTTACAGGAGCGATATCGGCAAACAATTTCAACCCGATATCTATGCCACTGTTATTGATAAAAAATTTAAAGGTAACATCGACAAATATGTTGACAACATGTTTGCCAAATCAATATTCCCGAGTGAATCAAAGCTCATGGAATTCCTTGATAAACCAAACCTCAAAAAGCTTGAGAACGATCCGGTTTACGTGGCTGCAAGATCATTCTATGAAACCATGGCAGTGGTCTCTGCTGAGAACAGTAAGTTTGATGAAAACCTTGATGAAGGGAGAAGACTCTGGATTGCTGCCCTGATGAAAATGGTTCCTGATAAGACCCTGTATCCCGATGCTAACTTTACCATGCGCCTCACCTATGGAACAGTACAGGATTATGAACCGAGGGATGGAGTTATATACAAATATTATACAACCCTGCAGGGTGTAGTGGATAAATATAAACCGGGCGATTATGAATTTGACCTGCCGCAAAGACTTATTGAACTTAACAATAAGAAAGAGTTCGGAAGATATGCCGATCCCAAAGGATATATGCCCGTATGCTTCCTTACCAACAACGATATCACCGGAGGTAACTCGGGAAGTCCGGTAATGAACGGTAACGGTGAGCTGATAGGTCTTGCCTTCGACGGCAACTGGGAATCGATGAGCGGCGACATTGCTTATGAACCGAAGCTCCAGAGAACAATTTGTGTCGATATAAGATACGTATTGTGGATTATGGACATTTACGCAGGTGCTAAAAACCTTGTGGATGAGATGACCATCGTTCAATAAATACCATACAGGCCCGGCTCCAAAAATAATTAAAGGTCGTCTCAAATGTTATTATAACCACAAAGGACACGAAGGCAACCACAAAGGACACAAAGGTAAATTTTTGTATTTAAACACTTTGTGCCCTTAGTGACATCCTTTGAGCCCTTAGTGGTTAAGGATTTTCATCATCTGAGACGGCCTCTATTTTTTATAGAATTATATATTCTTTTTTGTATTTATCTTTGCACCAAATTATGTGTCATGCATTTTAGTCTCATCCAGATCTTCGCCTCTTTCATGGTCCTTTTTGCAATAATCGATATCCCGGGATCGATTCCCATCATACTTGATATAAAGACCAAAACAGGCGACATACAACCAGGGAAGACATCTCTGGTGGCTTTTGGAATATTCATAGCCTTTCTTTTCATCGGCAGCCCTCTCCTTGGGGTTTTCGGAATAGACATATCTTCCTTTGCCATAGCCGGCTCCTTTATAATTTTCCTGATAGGTATTGAGATGGTTCTTGGCATAGAAATCTTCAAACATGCTGCCACGGGAGGCAGCTCAATTGTACCTATCGCTTTTCCCCTCATCGCGGGAGCAGGGTCAATTACGACAATTCTATCACTGAGAGCTGAATACGAACCCATAAACATCCTTATAGCATTGGTCCTAAATATGGTCATAGTATATCTCGTCCTGCGGATGACGGCCCTGTTCGAACGTCTCCTGGGGGACACAGGACTGGAAATATTAAAAAAAGTATTCGGGATAATTCTGCTCTCCATATCCATTAAACTATTCATCTCTAACACAGGTATAATACTCCCTCATGTCAAATGAAATAACTATATACACTGACGGTGCAGCAAGCGGCAACCCGGGTCCCGGGGGTTATGGTGTTGTTCTGATATATGGTAAACACCGGCTCGAGAAGTCACAGGGATTCAGGCTCACTACAAATAACCGTATGGAACTTCTGGCTGTCATCACAGGACTGGAGGCATTGAAGAAGGACGGAAGTAATGTGGTGATCTGCACAGACTCAAAATATGTGGCTGATTCTGTTGAAAAAGGATGGGTTTTCCAGTGGGAATCCAAAACCTTTAAAAAGAAAAAAAACGCTGATCTCTGGACAAGGTTCCTTAAAGTATACAGAAAACACAAAGTAAGGTTTGTATGGATAAAGGGACACAATAATAATGTTGAAAACGAATTATGCGACCGACTGGCCGTCAATGCAAGCCTCGGTGGAAACCTGGAGGAAGATACCGGCTATATAACTGAATCAGAAAACAATACACTTTTCTGACATGGAATATTTCCTCCCGGATGCTTTTGCTTTTCTTAAAATATTTTGCATTTTTGTACAAAGACATTAGCTGTATGGATAAATTGTATATTAGTCCGACCTCAATATCACCCGAGATTAATTTATCTCCGGAAGATAATGTCTTCATTATCAGGGGTAAATCAGCTCCTGAGGATGTCCGTGCACTTTACTATCCTGTAAATGAATGGGTGAAGCAGTTTGTTGATGACCTGATACATTTTGGACCAAGACATTATTCACTGGTTTACCCTCTGGTATTCAGGACTGAACTCTATTATTTTAATTCATCTTCAGCCAAATTTCTATTTGACATTTATATGGAACTGAAAAGACTCCTGGCTGTCGGTATACCTGTTGTCATAGAATGGGTATACGAAGAGGATGATCCAGACATAAGGGATGCAGGCTCCGATATAGCAGTACTCCTGGATATGGAATTCGTTTTTGTCTCTCAAAAAAACAATGGGTGATGAGAGGTCAGGAAGAACTTTATGCCCTCCTGGATGAACTTTCCATCAGCTTTGAATATCACGAACATCCGGCTCTGAACACTATCGATGATGCAATTATACACTGGCGTGATTTTAATTCTGGAAGGTGTAAAAACATCTTTTTCCGTAATCATAAGGGAAACCGTCATTATCTTGTCATCCTTGAGCATCTCCGGCAACTCGATATCCACGACCTGGAAAAAAGACTAAGGCAGGGAAAACTGTCTTTTGCATCGGATAAACGCCTTATGAAATACCTTGGAGTTACACCAGGGTCGGTTTCTCCTTTCGGTCTTATCAATGACAGGGAAAATCATGTTCATCTTTTCATCGACGAAAAACTTAAAGAATTCCATCGCCTGGCTTTTCATCCAAATATTAATACAGCCTCTCTTGTAATCTCAAATTCAGATTTCCTGAAATTCCTGGAATACACAGGCAATTCTTTCGAATATATAAAATTATATGGATAGGGTAAGCGCCCATCATTCAGGTCATTAAGATGCGTCCTCATTAACAGGTATGGATAATTTTAAAAGTCTTTGCATCAAAATGACGAATTATACGTCATTATATGTAAAAAATAAAACCAAAAACTAATATGGAAACCATTTTCGGACATAACTCCCGGAATAACAATAATACGGGCAGCGTGGTGGTTCCGTGTGACCATTTTAAACGACATTAATGTATGAAAAAAATTCTCTCAGTCCTGTTGATATTCCTTTGTATCGTGCCTGTTGCTTTAAGTCAGGATATACCCAAGAAACAATATACGGCTACAAGAATAACAGTTCCTCCCGTTATTAACGGGATTCTTGATGATGAAGCATGGAAGTCGGGGACATGGATTGATGACTTTACTCAACACGAGCCTTACAACGGCAGACCTGCCTCACAAAAGACAGAATTCAATATCTTATTCGATGATAATAACCTGTATGTCGGAATCAAGGCCTTTGATACAAGTCCCGACAGTATAGTAAACAGGCTGACAAGACGTGACGAGACAGATGGTGATCTTGTTGGGATCATACTCGACAGTTACCACGATCTGCGTACAGCCTTCCTGTTTGCGGTAAGTTCGGCAGGTGTAAAATTCGACCAGGTCTTCACCAATGACGGTCAGAATGAAGATTCATCCTGGGATCCCAACTGGTGGGTCCAGACATCTGTCAATAAAGAAGGATGGGTAGCAGAGATGAAGATCCCGTTCAGCCAGGTCAGGTTTGAAAAAAATTCGTCTAATGGCTGGGGCCTTGAAGTGGCAAGGATACTATACAGGAAGAATGAAACTGATTTCTGGCAACATATCCCCAAAGATGCCCCGGGGCTGGTACATCTTTTCGGGGAGTTGAAAGGTCTGGGACAGATCAAGCCCAGAAAAATATTTGATATCACTCCTTATACCGTAGCAAAGGCTGAGACATTCCAGTCCGATCCAGAGAATCCCTTCCTTGCAAAAGGAAGACTCTCAAAGATTAATGGCGGAGTGGATGCAAAAATTGGTATAACCAACTACCTGACGATGGACCTCACCATAAATCCCGACTTCGGACAGGTTGAAGCGGACCCGTCGGAGGTTAATCTCACCGCCTATGAGACTTTCTTCCGAGAGAAAAGACCCTTCTTTATCGAAGGGAATAATATTACCAACTTTAACCTGGGAATTGGCGATGGCGGTGTCGGAAACGACAACCTGTTCTATTCGAGGAGGATCGGCCGGCGACCACAGGGATACCCCGACCTGAAAGAAGGATGGTACGCAGATGTCCCTACAAGCACCACTATCCTCGGAGCTGCCAAGCTTACAGGGAAGACACAGAAGGGACTTTCAGTTGGCTTCATTGATGCTGTTACAGCGGAGGAAAGAGCAACAATAGATACTGCAGGAGGCAGAATACATGAACCCGTTGAACCCCTGACCAACTATTTCATAGGCCGTGTCCAGAAAGACATTAATAACGGAAACACATTAATAGGAGGTATCTTTACTGGTACAAACAGGGACCTGTCTCCTGTGCAGGAGGACTATCTTCATAAGGCTGCCTATACCGGCGGACTGGATTTCACACAGTATTTTAAGGATAAAAACTGGATGTTCAACATCAATACAGCATTCAGTTATGTCAACGGAACAGCAAAAGCCATTGAAAATACCCAGGAATCATCAGCTCATTATTTTCAACGACCCGATAATAATTACGCTAAATTCGATACCACACGTACATACCTCGCAGGATCAGGAGGCAGGATGCAGATAATGAAACTGAACGGACACTGGAATTTCATGAGCGCAACCTTATGGAAGACACCTGGTTTCGAGATCAATGACCTCGGATACATGCGCGAAGCTGACCAGGTGTTATCAGTACTCTGGGCCGGTTATAACCAGTGGGAACCTAAAGGCATATACAGGAATTACAATCTTAATTCCGATATTTATACAGTATATAATTTCGGAGGTGACTGGATGGGTGGCGGTTATGAGTGGAATGCATCCATGGGATTAAAAAACTACTGGAATGTCTGGACCGGCGGTAATTTCACCACTTCATCCCTGTCAACCGGAATACTGCGCGGCGGTCCTATGATGAAAACACCGGGATCGGCAAGTGTCAGGTTAGGTTTCTCGACAGACTACCGTAAGAAGCTAGAGCTGGATGTCCATTCAAACGGATCGTGGGGCTACGGCCATTTTTCAAAAAATCTCTCAGCAGGTATCGGCCTGTCATACAAACCAACCAACTGGCTGTCGATGTCATTGAACCCATCTTACTCCAAATCATTCAGACAGCTTCAGTATGTTACACAAACCGATTATAACGGTACCGACAGGTATATCTTTGCAAGTATCGACCAGAATGTTTTAAGCACATCTCTCAGGGTAAATGTGAACCTGAGCCCAAACCTTACTGTCCAGTACTGGGGACAACCATTTGTAGCCAGCGGGAAATATCACGATTATAAATATATCACTCAACCGATGGCCTCAAAATTCAATGACAGGTTTGCTGTTTATTCCCCTGACCAGATCGACCTGTCAGACAATGAGTATTTAATTGATGAGAATCTTGACGGTATAAACGATTATAGCTTTGACAGAAACGATTTTAACTTTCAGGAATTCCTGTCAAACCTTGTCGTAAGATGGGAATACAGCCCCGGATCCACCCTTTACCTGGTCTGGAGCCAGACAAGGCAGGGAAACAATGACTCAGGTGTTATGGATTTTGTCAATGACCTTGGCGACCTGTTCAGCAGGAATAATGACAGACCACATAATATATTCCTTATCAAATTCAGCTACAGGTTCGGACTGAAGTAGAAATTAAGGCACAAGGGAAAAACGGGTTAACATCATAACTGAAGCGCGGGAGATGATATATCTCTCCCGCGGTTTGTTTTATTAAGGATTTTGATTTTCTTTGAAAGTATAATCCAATAAAATTCATATCATGAAACTTAAAATCCTGTCAGTTTTACTGGCCCTTTCCGTTGTATCATCAGTATCAGCGCAGAACAAACCCGCATACAGGATATTTACGGGGGAAGGGAAAAAAGCACATTACCGTGACATTATCAAAGGAGCACTTAAAGCCGATGTAGTATTCTTTGGAGAGCTGCATGATAATCCTATTGCACACTGGCTGGAACTTGAGGTGACAAAGGATCTTTATTCGGAAAAAGGGAAAGACCTGATACTGGCTGCCGAGATGTTTGAAAGAGATAACCAGCTCCTGATCGATGAATATTTCGGAGATCTGATAAAAGAATCTTCATTCGAAAGCGAAGTGCGGAAATGGAATAACTATTCAACAGACTATAAACCATTGGTTCAATTTGCAAAAGACAATGGTTTGAAATTTATTGCCTCAAACATACCCAGGCGTTATGCGGCAATGGTTGCATCAGGAGGATTCGATGCCCTTGATAAGGTATCACCTGAAGGCCTGAAATATATAGCACCCCTGCCAATAGCCTATGATGCCAGCCTGCCATGCTATAAAGATATGCTGTCGATGGGAGCTATGGGACATTCCGGTGACAACCTTCCGAAGGCTCAGGCTATCAAGGATGCCACAATGGCAAAATCAATCTCAGACAACTGGAAGGAAGGAAAGATGGTTATCCACTATAATGGAAGCTATCACTCTGACAGGCACCAGGGAATTATCTGGTATCTTAATAAATACAGCCCTTCAGCTAAAGTTACAACCATCACAACAGTACTCCAGGATAACCTCCAAAAGCTCGATTCTGCAAATGTGCACCAGGCTGATTACGTGATAGTGATTCCATCAGATATGACCAGGACATATAGATAGTGATCAGGTCATTTAACTCCGGTTCTTTACGCAGAACAGTTACATTTCATCATTCTGACGATTGCAGCCTGCCAATCTCTGAAAAGAGGGCCCTGAAACATTTGGCAGGTGAATTGTCATTATTATCCGGCTTTCTTCCATAATAACTGTCAAGGAACTGACCTGCTCCTGACCATACAGTCTGCATAATTCCAAGATACCTGCCTTTCATCTCAGGAGTTGCACTTTTCCTGAATCTGACCATGTCCTCTGCCTGGATCAGGGCACTGCCTGAATTCCTCCACGGGCAGGTTATTACTCTCAACCCTTTCATTACAAAATACACTGGTGTCTGATCAGGTCTTTCATAATGCCAGTCACATATGATCACATCTTTAGGTATCATATCGATGGCCCTGTAGGTATTATTAAAGCTGGCCTCCCATTCTCCCAACCCTGTTGTCTTTCCATCAAGAAGACGATCGCCCCAAATCCAGAGATGTCTGCCTTTAAGAGCTAAATGATCATGGAGAGTCCTTACCTCACCTGCAAAAAGCTCTGCCTTATCCCTTCCGGAACACCTCGGACACTGATCTTCTCCTATATAAAACACTTCATCCATACCTGCATGAAAAGCGTCAGTTTCAAATGCATCACAAATTTCATCAATAACATCAAATACAACTTTGTGTACATCCGGATGCAGGGGACAATAACTTTTACAATAGAGTTTATCAGCATTTGGCCAGACATATTTCACCGGCATCTTAACGTTCGGTGTCTCATCAAATTGCGGATATGACTTTAGTAGATTACCAACCTGGCCTGCCCACGACTGGTGCCCAAGCATGTTAACCTGAGGAATTACATGAATGCTGTTTTTCCTGCAGGCCTCAACTATCTTTTTTACATCTCTCTTTGTAAGCGCATCAGAATCTCTCAGCTCAGGATGGCTCTCGTACTGATAGTTGTAATCCACCCTCAGGATCAGGGTATTGACCGAGCGAGGCGCCAGCTCTTCATCTATGAATTTCACAAACTCATCAACATTTTCCGGACGTGGTGCTGCAATACAGAAACCACGTACAGGCAATATATTTGCAGAAAGGGAGTCTTGTACAGGCAGTCCCTGTGAAAGACTTAAATAGCTCACAGCTGAAAAGAACAAAATCAGAATATGTCTCATCATGTCAGGTTTAAATTCATTAATGTAATTGTTTTGATCGGTATCAGAATAAAGTTATGGAATTTATCCGGATCACAAAAATCAATATCAATATAGACAGATTTAAATGATCTGTGCAATTTATGATTTGTTGTAAAAATAATTGTAAGTACATTCGCAGTTACTGACAATAAACCTTATTTCAATATAAAATTTTTAAAAAAATGAAAAGAAGATTTTTAACACTTGCACTGATCGCGTTCTACTCATTCTCGCTGAGTACTTTCGGGCAAAACAAGGACAAGGCAATATTTGTAGTGTCCAAACCCGGCTTTTACCAGGACTCTATTCTGAGGGATAACAGGCTGGTCAGGGAAAGAACTGAACCCTCCAGGGTACATAAATACCTGGCTGTTGACCTTTCATCGTATTCGCTGCCCAACAAGGTAGATCTCTACAAACACCAGGAATGGCGAAATCCTCCAATTTCACAGGGCAATACCGGTACCTGCTGGTGTTTCAGTACAACCTCGTTCCTGGAATCTGAGATATACCGTATCAACAAGGAAAAAGTAAAACTCTCGGAGATGTACACTGTGTACTGGGAATATGTTGAAAAAGCAAAAAGGTATGTGGAAGAAAGAGGCAACTCAAATTTTGATGAGGGATCTGAAGCCAATGCTGTTACA
>Ga0315535_1000585_pt1 | contig 25659 bp, 25 predicted proteins | sample SalMarSW160220MG_2_FD_203092 | JGI IMG/M metagenome (GOLD analysis project Ga0315535, IMG submission 203092) | Salt marsh sediment microbial communities from the Plum Island Ecosystem LTER, Massachusetts, United States - Salt Marsh Sediment SW1602-20 ... | reverse complement strand
AAATCCATGCTCGCAGCTGATGATTTTCTCAAGTCATTTAAGATCAGTGTCGAAACCTTTAAGGGCACCGTTCAACTGAGCGGTTTCGTTAATTCTCAACAGGCCGTCGATAAAGCGGATGAAATCGCACTTAGCGTAAAAGGGGTCAAATCCGTAAAGAATGATCTGATCGTGAAATAAGCGAGCGTTATTCTCTCCCGGATGGTTTGCAGTACTGATGTTTGCGAATCTTCCGGCGCTCGCCTTTGCCCAATCATCATGTCCCGGAATTCATCGGTTTAAAACCGTTGAAAAAGGAGAGCTAAAAACAACCCAAACAGGTGGATTCGAGATGGAACAGACATTGATAAAAAGCATAGAACTCAGTAATGGTTTGAAACTAGACTTTTATGATATTTCCCGCAAACTGGCCGGCGACAGGTGGTACGTCGGGGTGATTGCGCGGATCGATATTCCACTAACCGATTCACTGCTAACAAATCAACATCTTTCGCATTACAGTGTTGAAGAAATTAGCAGCGCATTGGGGGAATCCGTTCGTTTCCAACAGAAAAGAGAACGCCACTATATTGACGAGCGGGAAAAAGATGACTTGCTGAACAGCTTGATGGATTCTTTTATCAAGAGAACGTTAAAATATTTTTCCCATCCTGACTTTCCGGGCAAATATATCCTCAAAGAATTTCAAGCCTATCGGAAACGGAAAACATGGTACCAAAATGATCGAGGTGTATAGCTATAAATACAGTAGAGCGGATGTTTAGGATCTGAGGATTGTCAAATATTAGGTCGCGTCTTTACTCTTGACAGAGAGGAATTGCAAATTTGGGGATTCATCATGATGGTAGTTCCGCTGCATCCATCTGGTCTTCCAATTCGACATTCAAGATTCCTTTCTTGCTTAGCTTTTCGAGGAACTCACGTGCCTTCTTGAATGATATTTTTCAAATGATTAAAAGCTCTCACTCAGAAATAATTTTTTACCACCTCATAAACCTTTTCAAGAGCCTGATCCAGATGTTCCGGTTGGGTTCCTCCGGCCTGTGCCATATCCGGCCTGCCCCCGCCGCCGCCGCCCACAACCGAAGCCACTTCCTTAATAATTTCCCCGGCATGAAACCGGTCCGTCAAATCTTTGGTAACCACAACGATCAAAAACACCTTGGAATCTGCCGAACTGCCAAGGACAACGATGCCCGTTTTTATCTTTTCTTTAAACCTGTCGGCCAGATCTCTCAGCTCGGCCGGCGAGCCCACCGTAACCTTTTTAGCCAGTACCTTGATATCATTGACGAATTTAATATCTTCCTCGACCCAGTCTGCCGACCGTATCGCAATATTTGCTTTTAATTGTTCCAGCTCTTTTTCCAGGGACTTCTGAGCAGACAATATTTTCTTAATTCTCTCGGGAACCGCTTCAGGATTTTCTTTGAGCAACCTGGCGGAGTCATGTATGATCTTTGAATTTTTTTGAATATATTCGACTGCGGCGGCACCGGTCAACGCCTCAATACGACGTATCCCCGAAGCCACACTCGATTCCCCGGTAATTTTGAAAAAACCGATATTGCCGGTCATATCCGTATGTGTCCCTCCGCACAGCTCTTTGCTGAAATCGTTCATGGAAATGACCCTGACACGGTCACCGTATTTTTCTTCAAAGAGTGCGGTTGCATCGCTTTTAAATGCTTCTTCCGCATCCATCTCAACCATCCGGACAGGTATATTTTGGCGTATTTTTTGGTTCACTAAAGTTTCAATTTCATCCAGAGTTCCCGAATCGGTTTGGGAAAAATGGGTAAAATCGAAACGAAGTCTGTCCGGCGCTACCAGGGAACCGGCCTGTTTGACATGATCCCCCAGTATTTTTCGCAAGGCAAAATGGAGGATATGGGTGGCCGTGTGATTGCATTTTGTAGCATCACGCTTAGACTGATCAACGGTTAGGGTTACGGTTTCCCCTTTTTCAATATGTCCCGAAATGATTTTACCTTTGTGGATAATAAGCCCCGTGGGATCCTTGATGGTGTCCGAGATTTCCATATCAAGATCATCACCGGTAATCTTGCCGGTATCCCCGGCCTGCCCACCGGCTTCACCGTAAAACGGCGTGACGTCCACCACGACTTCAATCGTTCGACCCGTAGTCGCCGACTGAGTCTCCCGGCCGTCTTCTACCAGTACAAGCACCTTTGATTCACAGGATATCTTATCGTAACCCACAAATTCCGGCATCATACCTGCAGCCGAAAGGTTTTTATACGCATTGCTGATTTCGGCAAATGCGGCCACGGATCTCGACCGTTCCCGCTGCGCCGCCATATATCGGTCAAATCCTTCCATATCCAGCGACAATTCTTCATCTCTGACCACATCTTGGACAATATCCACGGGAAATCCAAAGGTGTCATAGAGCTTAAATATTAAATCCCCCGACACTTGGGTTTGACCTTTGGCCTTTAGATCCGCAAGACCGTCGTTCAAAATCTTAAGACCATGATCCAGTGTTTCCGAAAACCGGATTTCTTCGTTTTTAATGACATTGGTAATAAATGCCGAGGCCTCGGAAAGATCGGGATATTCTGGTTTCATAATATCAAAAACAACACGGGCGGTTTCATGAAGAAAGGGTCGCGTCAGGCCGATATTTCGTCCATATCGGATCGCTCTTCGCATAATACGGCGCAACACATATCCTCTGCCTTCATTGGAAGGAAGAACCCCGTCGCCGATCAAAAATGATGCGGCCCTGCTGTGATCGGCAATGACTTTCATGGCCACATCCGCTTCACGAGACTCTCCGAACCGCTTTTCGGAAAGATCCTCCACCTTGTTTATGATGGGCAGAATCAGATCGATATCATAATTGGTAGGCACATCCTGTATGATGGAAATCAGCCTTTCCAGCCCAAGCCCGGTATCAATGCTCGGTTTTGGAAGGGGGGTCAGCTTTCCGGAAACATCGCGGTCGAACTGCATGAAAACCAGATTCCATATCTCTAAGAAACGATCACAATCACATCCGACCTTGCAATCCGGCTTTCCGCAGCCAAATTCCTCTCCCCGATCAATATGAATTTCACTGCAGGGACCGCACGGACCCGTATCACCCATGGCCCAGAAGTTGTCCGCTTCGCCGAACCGCAAAATCCGGTTTTCCGGCACACCGATATTTCTGCTCCAGAGGTCATGGGCTTCATCATCATCAAGGAAAATCGAAACCCATAGCTTGTCTACCGGCAGTCCATACCCGTTGGTCAGCAAATCCCAGCCGAAATCTATAGCCTTTTCCTTGAAATAATCTCCGAATGAAAAGTTCCCCAGCATCTCGAAAAATGTATGGTGCCTTGCGGTATATCCGACATTTTCCAGATCGTTATGCTTGCCTCCGGCCCGCACGCATTTCTGGGAGGTTGCCGCCTTTACATAGGCTCTCTTTTCCTCTCCAAGAAACGCCCGTTTAAACTGGACCATGCCTGCATTGACAAATAGCAGAGTAGCGTCGTCAGAAGGAACCAGAGATGAGCTTCTTACAATCTGATGATTATGTTTTTCAAAATAATCAAGAAATTTTCTACGAATTTCGTTTCCTGTCATAAATCACTCCATGTTAGGCTTTGGGATTTTCTAATGATGAATCATCCCGATCCTCTTGATGCTTGTTTTTTGAAAAGCCTAAAGCCTCTTTGAGTTTTATTAACGCTGAATTGTAGATATCCGGATTATTCTCTAAAAAAGTTTTTACGTTTTGGCGTCCCTGTCCGATCCGCTCCCCGTCATATGAATACCAGGAGCCGCTTTTGTCGATAACTCCGGCGGCCACACCGGTATCGATAAGATCGCCGGTCTGGGATATGCCGTGACCGTATATGATGTCGAATTCAGCATCCGTGAACGGCGGGGCCATCTTGTTTTTCACAACGCGCACTCGGGTCCGGTTCCCTATAACTTCCTGCCCGTCCTTGATCTGTCCGATCCGCCGGATATCGAGCCGGACTGAAGAATAGAACTTCAGCGCATTCCCTCCGGTTGTGGTTTCAGGGTTGCCGAATACCACGCCGATTTTCATACGGATCTGGTTAATGAAAATAACCGACGTCATTGTTTTACTGATCGTTCCGGTAAGCTTTCTCAGTGCCTGGGACATAAGTCTGGCCTGAAGTCCCATGTGGGAATCTCCCATCTCTCCTTCTATTTCCGCTCTTGGAACTAGTGCGGCAACCGAGTCGATCACAATAATATCTATTGCACCGCTTCTTACCAGCATATCCGCAATTTCCAGAGCCTGTTCCCCGGTATCGGGCTGGGCCACCAGAAGTTCGTCACAATCTACACCGAGTTTCTTTGCATACGAAATATCCAGGGCATGCTCCGCATCAATAAATGCCACAATGCCGCCCTGTTTCTGGGCCTCGGAAACCGCGTGAAGCGCAAGGGTGGTTTTCCCGGAAGATTCCGGACCGAAAATCTCAATAACCCTTCCTCTGGGAAGTCCCCCAACCCCCAGTGCTTTATCAAGAGCAAGGGAGCCGGTTGATATCACCGGCACATCGACAATAGGCTTACCCCCCAGTTTCATTATAGATCCTTTGCCGAATTGTCGTTCTATCTGCCCCATGGCGGTTTCCACCGCTTTTTCCTTGTCCGGAGATATGCTCATGATATCCTCCTTATCGACCCGCATATGGTAGTCAATTTAGATTTTTCCACACATGATTTATCTGTATTTACACCGTCGAGTTCATCACGTTTTAGGTGATAATATTTAAATTTTATGAAACTATTTCTACTTGTTTTAACAAACAGTTAAATCCTAAAACTTAAAACTCTAGTTAAAAGGCGTTTTTTTAGTTTTTACGAGACCATCAAATATGATGAACTGGTAAAAAGTCCGATTTAGACGGTTTCGTAAAAAGTTCAAATTCCCCCGAATAAATCTCTCGGGATAAAAAGGCGTGCAAATTTTGTAATCATGAGGCGGACTTTTCGTACGTTGAATGATTGCGAAATGCAGCACAACGCAGAAGTTGGGCTTTTTACGAAACCGTCAAATATGTCTCTATAAGTTTAGTATACACCGCTCCCTTGGGTTTCAGGTCACTTTTATATAAAATAATCTTATCGGCAAAAAAAGGTTCGGATTCAAACTGAATAAATTTTTTCAATACATCATGTAATGTTTTTGGATCGATTTTAGACTTTATCCTTCCCAGGGTAAGATGACCTTTAAACGGCCTCTTTTCTTTGGGGAAACCCATGGCCTCTAATTTTTCATCCAGTGTCTGTTGCAATGCAGTGAGCAGGTCCAGTTGCTTGGAAATACCCAACCATAATACACGGGGCTTTTTTATACCCGGAAAAACACCGATTCCTTTCACCGCGAGAGATATGGCAGAATGATCCGTAACCGATTCAGAAATAGCCTTTGCCACTTTTGCCGTATCCGCCTCTTGGATGTCCCCTAAAAATTTTAAGGTAAGATGAATATTTTCCGGGCTGACCCATCGGATCTTAAGCCCATGAGATTTTATTTCTTCCTGAACCTTGCGAATAGTGTAAATTATTTTTTCCGGCAGTTCAATGGCTATAAACGTTCGTATGATATTTGACATAGGAAATTAAGTATTTACAATCAACCATCGAATATTACATCATCTATTAGTTTTCATTTTAAATTGTAACAAACTAACTTCTCAACGAATTGTGGAGCCTACCGGTGATAAAATGTAAAAGAGCTGACGGTTTGGATCTGTTAGGTCTATGAAATGAAACTAAGATTTTTTACAAAACATACGAAATTCATTTCTAAGACGGTAACGTAACCTGCGGTTCCCCGATAAAGAATTTCCCATTGGAAATCCAGTTTTTCAACATGTCAGCAATTTCCCGCGCTCTTACCATGCTCGATAGGGGAACCGACGGTATGTCCTCGCCCCTGAATTTAATATGACCGCTTTTGAGCTCTGCGTAACTGACCTGGCCATAGCTCTTTGAAATACCGTTAGAATAATCATGTCCATAATCGACGATCTGGGTAAACAGCTCCTCATCCGAAACCGCCGTATACTGAACAATATCTTCGTTCAATATGGGTATGGGAATTCCCAGACCCACGGCAAGAGAACATCCATAGCCCTGAATACTCACCCCCATCAGCCATTTGGGGCTCATCTTTTTAAGATCTCCCATGACCCACAGAGTGCCTGCCGGTGCCACGGGAACCCCCTTTTTTGTTCTTTTTACCGAAGGGTTGTGCTGGGTGCCGTGCCAGGTAACATATCCTGTTGATCCCCCCAGAAAAATACGGGTACCCAGCCCGATTGTCCGATAATACGGATCATTAAAAAGCGGGCTGAGTTGTCCACTTGAACAGTAATTTGCATTGGCTGCTTTGGGTTTTAATGTACCCATGTATGTATAAATTGTCTTTTTGCTCAGATTTATAGCACAGTTATAATTTTGATACCCGTTTCTCGGGTTGCATAACGTGGCATGGGGAAGTTTGCGGAGTAAAATCTCCTTTTCGACCATCCGGTTTGGATAACAGTCCGTCCCGTAACCGGTTGCCTTTAAATGCACTTTTTCCCCTGCAACAAGGTCCTGAATCACATGGCCGCCGCCATAGTTGAACTCACCGGGATAGACCTTGTTTAACGGGTCGTCCTCACACGGCTCTGTAGCGCCGATATAGCAATCCACTGCGGCCACTCCCGCATATGCAGAAACATTGTTCAACCATACTTTGGAGGCTTTTATTGTGGGAACCGAATGTCCGAAGTTGATAAACGCTCCGGATGAACACATAGGGGCAAAAGTGCCTGTAGTAACAACGTCTACACGCCTTGCAGCCTCAACAGGTCCTTCATCCCTAACGATATTGATGATCTCTTCGGCGGTAACAACAACAACTTCTCCGGACTTGATTCTTTCATTAATCTCCTGGTAGGTCTTGTTAATTTTATAATTTTTCATTGCCGTCTCAATTTTGACTTTTTACGAGTTCGTCAATCTTATCTGAAATATTGTTTTTTATCCAGGATGCATCCCACCATTCAACCGGATTGACAAAGGTGTTATGAACAAGCATTCCAAAATGGAGATGATCTCCTCCCGCAAGTCCCGTAACTCCGGTACGGCCTATGATCTCACCCTTGGACACCATTTGGTCTTTTTTAACCGTAAACGAGCTTAAATGTGAATACATGCTAAACAGCCCAAAGCCATGATCAATGATGACCGTTTTTCCGTAAATACCCAAATATCTGGCAAAAACAACCTTTCCGGTATTGGATGCAGAAACCGGTGAACGTGCCACAGAAGCCAGATCAACGCCCATGTGGATCTGCCGGTCAATGATATGTCCCTTGTATTTATAGCTGCGATGATCGGCAAACCCGGCTCTTCTGGCTGACTTTTGAAGCCTTAGGAATGCACCTTTCCAGTATAATTTTTTATCAGTATTCTCCACTATACTTAGTATTTGTTTATAGTTATCAAGGCGAACTTCTCGATTAACTTTAAGAAATTTGTCCACCAGAGGCGTCTGGGAATCCGGAGAAATATCAACATCAAATTCCGGCATCTTCCAGTTAAGAAATCTGTCGGAGATTTCGAGTAAATCCTTTTTAAAAACCTTTCTTTTAATATAATAAGGAAACCCCGCTCTGGAGCTATTGCCAGCAAAATCCGTTGCAGTAACAAAAATTTTAGTCCCGGGCCCCTGTTCATAATCAAGCGCAAAAAAGGCCATTAAAATCTTATTATCTTTGAAATATCCCGAATATCCCGGAAAAAAGTTTTCCCCCACAAAAACTCCGCTTTTCGGGCACGTTTCCGAAACCCTGAAGATAACAAGACCTGCTCCTCCCTGGTTTACATTGTGAGCCTTGCTAAGAATGCCAACCTCGGGAGCATGGGTATCTATGATCACATCCTTTTCTAAGTAAGTTGTGTTTCCCTGGAACCATCCCCGCCACGAATAATCCCTTGCAACCATACGCAAAATCGCTTTTCCGTCGGTTATTCCCATTTTCACCGGTTCGACCAGGATTTTGAATGACTCCTGGTGTATAATGCCACCGCGAATAAGGCCTGCAAAGGGCAAATCCTTTTTAAATAAATCAACCTCCTTGCCGTCTTTAAACAGCCCGATCCATATCCTTCGAACGCCGCTCTTTGCATCAGACACGGAAAGGGAAAGCTCCTGGGTCTTGCCTAACGATGGAGACGGAAGTTCCAGTATAATAGACGGTTTTTCACCTTCGAGCCTTACCACCAGTATCCAGGCAACCGGTAATATAACAATAAAACACACCAGAATGATCAGCCGAGATTTTATGCTTTTCTTCTTAGTTCTCAATGGGTTATAATCCACCTTTTCTGTTTTTTTAAATGAATGATATTAACAGCAAAAATATTGGTAATCAAGGACTGTTTTTCCTTTTTTCGTTTCTTGACTTTTAACCTTGTGCAATATAAAATTTGTTGTATCAATTTTGACGAACTCGTAAAAAGTCAAAATTGAGACGGCAAAGTAAAAGGTTCAAGTTCAAGGCGTCGCGAATTTCGTGGAATGAGGCGTACTTATGTACGCCGCAGTGAACACGAAATGAAGCGCAACGCAGAAATTGGATTTTTTACGAAGTCGTCAATTTTGCGTTATGATACAATAGACATATGGATACTATAGTTGAAACAGGCAATATCTCAGTCGAACATCCATAAATTCTTTCAAGGGGCTCAGTATATCGGCCGAACAAGTTGCATGTATGAGTCTGTTGATTAATGAGGATTTTCGTTCAAGACCAAGGCATGCGAAAAAAATAACCACAGGCATTTATTTGATATTCTGAGGATTATTTTTTGAGCATAACGCAGAGATTGTGCGAAAAGGCCATTAATCAACAGACTCATTTATGGGTAATGATCTCCCTGACCTTACGTTGATGAAGAAGGTGGGGTTTTCCATCGCCGTGGCCGATGCTCATAAAACTGTACTTAAAAATGCCGATATGGTAACATTAGCAAAAGGTGGAAACAGAGCGATTAGAAAAGTTTTGAAACCATATTGAAAGCTCAAGGGCTCTGGGAAAACATTCTGGAACGTTTTTTATAATGCTGTTTTTAAAAAACCATAATCACAAAAAGCTAAAACTGATTTTGCTCTCGGCTATTGTTTCTGCATTAGTCGTCATTTTGGCTGTGTTTGTAACTCAACGACATTCTATAGAAAAAAAGGGGGATGTCGTTTCAGACATACGGAGCAAAGCAAATATTTCAATCGGCAAAGCTCATCAAACGGCCATCAAAAACGGAATAAAAGAGTGGAATCTGGAGGCATCCTCAGTAAATTATATGGGTGATAACAACCAGGCAATTTTCCAGGATTTGTTCATTACCTTCTATCTTAAAGATAAAAGCGAAGTGTACTTGACAGCGAATAAAGGAATTTTAAACATAGATTCAAACGACATGGAAATTTTTGGTAATGTTGTCGTAAAAAGCGCAACATACCGTTTGAAAACCGAAAATTTATTTTACAGGCACAACCGCCGAATCATTTTCTCAAAGGTTCCCGTTACAGTCATCGGAGACGCCTTCGAGCTTGCCGCTGATTCTATGTCTTTGAATTTAAACACAAATAAAACCATGTTTGAAGGAAAAGTACAAGGAACCCTGCGTGAGGTTATTAAACTTTAATAAAAATTTGTGTCCAATTCTTCTATTTTTTGCCTTGGTGTTTACGGTATGGGCCATCCCTGTTGTTCCCCCGTCAGGGTATGCCGACGAAAAACCTCAGAATACAGATGCCCGTAGTCTTTCAGAAGATCGAAGGATCCATATTACAGCAGACAAACTGATCTCCGACAATGAAGTCGATTACGCTGAATTTATCGGGAATGTAAGGGCGACTCAAGAGGACACAGTTATCACCGCCGACAGGCTCAAGATTTTCGTAAAAAAAAACCCGGACAATAAGGGCGCCCCCGGTGTTGGAACGGAATCAATTAATAAAATAATTGCCAGCGGCAACGTAAAAATAAATTTCGACAACAAGGTTGCAGTAACCCCACAGGCCGTATACAATACAGAAACTGGGGTTCTTGTCTTGTCGGGTGACAATTCAAGGATTATTAGTGGTAAGGATTCTATTTCCGGTGAAAAAATAACGCTTTATAGAACTACCGGACGCATTACTGTTGAAAGTGGCGAAGAAAAACGGGTGGAAGCTGTGTTTTATTCCGGTGAAAAGGGTTTAAAATAATTGGCGACACTGTCTCTAAAAAACCTGGTCAAGACATATAATGGAAGACCGGCTGTAAATTCCGTGAGCCTGAATATCCATGACAGCAGCGTTGTGGGTCTTCTCGGTCCAAACGGCGCTGGCAAAACCACTACTTTCTATATGACAATTGGAATAATAAAGCCGAATACGGGTCAAGTATTTCTTGATGATGAAGATATCACGAGTTATCCCATATATTTGAGGGCACGCAGGGGGGTCGGCTATCTTCCACAGGAAACTTCGATATTTAGAAAGCTGACCGTAAAGCAAAATATCATGGCAATTCTTGAAATCCTTCCCATCCCCAGATCGGAACAGAAAGAGCGAACAGATGTGCTCCTTGACGAACTCGGAATAAAACACCTTGCAAACCAGAAGGCAAGCCTGCTCTCCGGCGGGGAACGGCGGCGCCTTGAAATAACACGATCACTGGCCACGAATCCGTCCTTTATTCTTCTTGATGAACCCTTTGCAGGTATAGATCCTTTGGCTGTAATCGACATAAAAAAGATTATCCGGCATCTCAAAAAAAGGGGAATTGGCATTCTCATATCAGATCATAATGTAAGAGAAACACTTGAAGTCTGTGATAAAGCATATATATTAAACGATGGCAAAATAATCGAATCCGGCTCACCGCAAAAAATAGCTTCAAGCGAAACCGCCCGCCGGATCTATTTAGGAAACGAGTTTAAATTATAAAATGGCTCTTGAATTACGACAACAGCTGAAATTAACTCAGCAACTTATCATGACCCCTCAGCTGCAAATGGCTATCAAGCTTTTGCAATTAACACGGCTTGAGCTTTTAAACACCATCAACCAGGAACTCGAAGAAAATCCCACACTGGAAGAAGAAATCATTGAAGTTACTGTTGAAGAAAAGCGTGACAAACAGGCTGAGAGTGACTCTGCCGAAGTGCCTGACACAAAAGAGATCACCATCGAAGAAAAAATCCGCGATGATATGGACTGGAGCAATTATATTGACGAATACAATTCATCGGGCAGAACACATTCCGAAATCGAAAAAAAGGAGTCACCGAATTTCGAATCGTTCTTAGCACGCAAGGAATCTTTGCAAGAACATCTGCTTTGGCAATTGCTTATGACATCACCCACCAAAGACGAAGAAAAAATCGGAAGTATTATTACAGGCAACCTCGATAAAGACGGTTATCTTGATGCCTCTGTTGAAGACATTGTCCAGATGAGCGGGGTTAATACCGAAAAAGTTGAAGAGGTTCTAAGGCTATTGCAAACCTTTGATCCTATAGGGGTGTGTGCAAGGGATCTCGGTGAATGCCTGCTGATACAGGCAAGACATTTTGAGCTTGACGATACTATAGTAACCCAAATCATTAAAGAACATCTCAATCATCTTGAAAATAAAAATTATAAGGCGATCGTCAAGTCTTTAAAAATAAGCATTGAAGATGTTATTACCGCCATTAATATTATAAAAAGTTTAGAGCCAAGGCCGGGACGGCAATTTACGGATGAAGAACCCCAATATATAAATCCCGATGTTTTTGTATATAAAGTCGAAGATGAGTTCATCATATGGGTCAACGACGACGGAATGCCGAGACTGCATGTCAATAATTTTTATAAAAATGCAATTCGGGGCGGCAAAAATTTTTCAAGCGAAGCAAAGGAATACATACAGGATAAAATACGTTCTGCAACATGGTTGATCCGGAGCATTCATCAACGTCAAAAAACCATCTACAGAGTAATGGAAAGTATATTGAAATTCCAGAGAGATTTCTTTGAGAAAGGAATCTCATACCTAAGACCATTGGTGTTAAAAGATATTGCAGAAGATATTGGGATGCATGAATCGACAATCAGCAGGGTAACAACCAATAAGTACGCCCATACACCGCGTGGTATTTTTGAGTTGAAATATTTTTTTAACAGCTCTATTCAACGGTTCCATGGCGAGGCCATAGCCTCCGCCAGTGTTCAGGATAAGATGAAACAGATCATTGAAAGTGAAAATCCCAAAAGGCCCTATAGCGATGATAAAATATCACAACTTTTAAAGGAGGAAAACATCAGTATCGCTCGCAGAACCGTAGCAAAGTATCGTGAGATAATGAGAGTGCTTCCATCGAACAAACGCAAACAATTCTAGGGAGGTCTTAGGTATGCAGACATCTGTAACTTTTAAGAATCTCGATTCTTCTGAAAATTTAAAATCTTATGTTGGAGACAAACTTGATCGTTTTGATAAGTACCTATATAACCCGGCAGAAGCAAACGTTGTGCTTTCGGTTGAAAAGTTCCGCCATATGGCTGAAATCAACATAACCGGCGACAGGCTCAACATATACGGCAAAGAAGTAACCGAAGACATGTATTCTGCCATTGACATGGTCCTTGACAAGATAGAAAAACAGATAAAGAAAAACAAACAAAAAGTCAGAAAACGCCGAAGCGGGTCCAAATCCAAAGCAAAAAACATTATTGCTGAAGACACATTGCATTTGGACGAAGAAGCTACGACAAAAATCAGGGTCAGGGATATTGAGTATAAACCCATGGATGTGGAAGAAGCCATCATGCAGATGGACCTTATAAATAACAATTTTCTGGTGTTTACCAATGCCAGGACGGATCAGGTAAACGTCCTTTATCGGCGCAAGGACGGCGACTATGGCTTAATCCAGCCGAGCACCTGATCCATATAGTGAATATAACATGAAAATACTTGATGTTTTACTAAAAGAAGCGATTCTTACTGATCTGAAATCACTTGATAAAAAGGGTGTTCTTGAAGAACTTGTAACCCCTGTTGCCCGTATTGCCGGTATCAACCATGAATATCTTGTAAAAGTGCTGATTGAACGGGAACAACTCGGGAGTACCGGCATTGGTGAAGGAATCGGAATTCCTCATGGCAAAGTCAAAGATCTTGAATCACTGGTGCTCGGTTTCGGTCTGAGCCGGAAGGGAGTCGACTTCGAATCCATGGATGGGCTTCCAACCCATATCTTTTTCCTCCTTATGACGCCCGAAAATTCCACAGGTCTTCATCTGAAGTTGCTCGCCCGAATTTCAAGGATTCTAAAAAATGAGCCCTTCAAACAAAAGCTGTTACATGCGGTTACCAGAGATGAAATTTATTCTATTATTAAAGAAGAGGAGGAAGAAGAATTATAAACCCCAACGTTGATCAAAAGTGAAAAAAATAAAACTAATTATTATTACAGGGCTTTCGGGTTCCGGTAAGAGTACTGCCATATCAGCGTTTGAAGACGCCGGTTTTTATTGTGTCGACAATATGCCGGTAGCGCTTCTTCCCAAGTTTCTAGAATTGCCCATTGAAAGCAATTCTGAAATCACGGGACTGGCATTTGTAATGGATCTGCGCGAAAAAAGCTTTCTTTACAGGTACTCATTGGTTTTTGATTCTCTAAAGAAAAAAGGATATCAATTCAAAATCCTTTTTTTAGAGGCTGACGAAGAAACTTTGCTTAAGCGGTACAGCCAGACGCGGAGACATCATCCCCTGTCTCAGGACAAAAGTCTTCTTGAGGGAATACGCATCGAACAGGAGCAGTTAAAGGAACTGAAGATTACCGCCGACAAAATTATCGACACTTCCCGTTACACGGTTCACGACTTAAAGTCCGTAATCAATAATATCGCGCAACAAAATAAAAATTTTGCGCCCATGAGAATAAATATTCTGTCCTTCGGCTTTAAATACGGCACGCCTCACGATGCCAGCCTGATTATGGATGTTCGTTTTCTCGCCAATCCGTATTTTGTACCTGAACTTAAAGATTTTAACGGAAAAAGCCGGGAGATTAAAAACTATGTCTTAAACAACAACGAAGCCCGCAGGTTTTTAATAAAATATTTGGATCTGCTTGACTATTTAATTCCACTGTATGAAAAAGAGGGCAAAGCTTATTTAACCATTGCCGTCGGCTGTACCGGAGGCCGGCATCGATCGGTAACCATTGCCGAAGCGTTATTCGACCATATTAAAAAACCCGGGAGTCAGATCATGGTCACACATCGTGACATTGATCTTTAGTTAGGCGAGTAAGGAGCATTATGATAGGTATCGTTATTGTAACACACAGTCAGCTTGGAGATGCACTCATTGACACTACTGAATTTATTTTAGGGGATCGACCCGATACCATGGTATCGGTTTCCATAGATTTGAAAGAAAACGTTGACAAATTGCGAAAGAAAATTGCCCAAGCAATTAAAACAGTCGACAATAAAAAAGGAGTGATTATCCTTACAGATATGTTCGGTGGCACACCTTCAAATTTAAGTTATTCATTTCTTGAAGAAGGACAAGTGGAAGTCATATCCGGCGTCAATCTTCCTATTTTGATCAAGGCCGTGGATCTTCAAAAAAATATGGGACTCAGCGAGCTCGCTCAACACCTTGAAGCTTTTGGGAAAAAGAGTATTTCACTGGCAAGCGGAATTTTAAAAGGGAATAAACGGAATTAGCCGGGTACGGTCATATACTTAAAGGAGGCATTATGAGCATAAAAGTGGGTATAAATGGTTTTGGAAGGATTGGACGCCTTGTTTTCAGGGCCTTGATCGGTCACGCTGACCTGGAAGTCGCTGGGATTAATGATCTCATGGATTCAGCCACAATGGCTCATCTTCTTAAATATGATTCCGTGCACGGCAAGCTTGATTTGGAAATAATCGGTAAAGACGGTTCCATTGAAGTGGGTGGGAAATCCATTGCCGTTAGCTCGGTTAAAGATCCCGCCACACTTGGCTGGAGGGATCTGGGCGTGGACATTGTTGCAGAATGCACCGGTCTTTTCAGAGACCATGCAAGCGCATCAAAACATCTTTCCGCAGGTGCACGGAAAGTCATAATATCCGCCCCTGCCCAAGAGCCCGATATTACCATCGTTATGGGTGTCAACTCAAACCAGTATGACCCCAGAAATCACCAAATAATATCCAATGCATCCTGTACCACCAACTGTCTTGCACCCATAGCCAAGGTACTTCTTGAAAATTTCGGGATCAAGAGCGGCCTGATGACAACCATACATTCATACACAGGAGACCAGCGTCTACTGGATTTTCCTCACAAGGATCTGCGAAGGGCAAGGGCGGCCGCGATGTCAATGATTCCCACGACCACAGGTGCGGCAAAGGCCGTGGCTCTGGTGCTACCGGAACTCTCCGGCAAGTTAAACGGTCTTGCCATTCGCGTCCCCACTCCCAATGTATCGATTGTCGATTTTGTTGCAACTTTGGAAAAGTCTGGTATCACGGTCACAGATGTAAACGCCGCCCTTAAAGACGCTTCAGAAAAATCACTTGCAGGCATACTTGGATATAGCGATCTTCCGCTGGTATCCTCTGATTATAATGGATCGACATTATCCTCTATCGTCGATGGACTGACCACCTATACCGTCGGCAACATGGTCAAAGTTCTATCCTGGTACGATAATGAAACCGGATACTCGAACCGGATGGTCGATCTTGCAACCATGATTGCTTCACAGCTATAGGGACAAATTGATGACAAATCGCAGACCACTTATCGCCGGAAACTGGAAGATGTTTAAAACCTGTCCCGAAGCTGTTGAAACTGCCGCAAGGCTTGTAAAACTCGTAGCCGGGACCACGGATATGGATGTGATGATTGCGCCACCGTTTACCGCTCTCGCACCAGTATCTGATGTTGTCAGGGAGAGCTCTGTTTCCTTGGGCGCTCAAAATCTATTTTGGGAAGTCCAGGGAGCGTTTACCGGCGAAATATCACCCGCCATGCTGGTTTCGGCAGGATGCACATATGTTATTATCGGCCATTCCGAACGCCGCCAACAGTTCAACGAAACCGACGAAACCGTCAACAAAAGAATACAGGCCGCCGTTAATAATGATCTGATACCGGTTATGTGTGTTGGAGAATCTGAAAAAGAACGGGAATCAAAAGACACGTTTTCCGTACTTGACAAACAGGTAAAAAAGGGGTTAGAGGGGTTTTCTTCGAACGATTTAAAAAAGCTGGTTATCGCATATGAACCGGTCTGGGCCATCGGAACCGGTAAAACCGCGACCTCCGTTCAGGCTCAGGAGGTTCATCAGTTTTTACGCGCCATGGTTGAAAAAAGTTTCGGAAATATGCTTGCCAAATCTATTAGAATACTATATGGAGGCAGCGTTAAACCAAATAATATCGCAGAGCTCATGGCAATGCCTGATGTTGACGGAGCACTTGTCGGCGGCGCTAGCCTCGACCCTGAGACATTCAGCAAAATCGTTCGGTTTAAAGAATAATTCTCAATAAAAAATTATGACAATATTTCTAATAATAATGCATGTAATCGTCTGTATTGCCCTTATTATGATCGTCCTTTTGCAGACCGGAAAAGGCGCTGATATGGGCGCTGCATTCGGAGGGGGATCAAGTCAGACCCTTTTTGGGAGTACAGGAAGCTCAACGTTTTTAGGCAAAATGACAACCGTAGCGGCTGTCGTCTTTATGATAACTTCTCTGGGATTGGCTTATCTGTCCGGTCATAGTATGAAAAATTCAATTATGACGGACAAAAAAGCACCCATAGAACAAAAAGCTGCACCCGTGGAGCCTGAAAAAAGCGCTCAACCTGAGCCGGAAACCTCACCGCCTGCAAAACCTGTTCAGGCCCAATAAGCTTTGAATGGCTTTCTTTAATGCCAGACAGTATTCGGCAAATAGATAGTTGGGTTTTCGTTGACGATATACAAATGTGCCGAAGTGGTGGAATTTGGTAGACACGCTATCTTGAGGGGGTAGTGGGTAACCCCGTGCCGGTTCAAGTCCGGCCTTCGGCACCATAATTTGTCTTATTTAATCAGGCACTTAGAGTTTTCTCTAAGTGCCTGATTTGCGTATCATGGATTTGTGATTTTCCGCCCTTAGTTCCAATATTCCAGCATTCCATTCTTATGGGATAAACAGGTTACCATTTAAAAAACCTATATCTTCGATAAGCTATAGAATTTCTGAGACGTAATTTTATACCTTATATCTCGACATCATTATCTCAGCTTTATTACAATTCAGGGTAAACGCATTTGATTTCGGCCCAGCGGAGCGACGGCGTATTTCTCTTGGAAACCGACTGACTGTTTGAAGGGTTTTAGCACGCGTTAGCCCGAGCCGAATGAAATTATGGCTTAAAGAATTAATGGGGTAATTTAGCGAGGAATTGTTCTTTACACCTCCGGCGCGGCGCGGGCTTACGGGTGCTTAAGAACAAGTTTCAGTCGGTTGGAGAGAGATATACGCCATCGTGGAGCGTTCTCCCTGAATTGGGATTCAAATGCGTTTGCCCTGTATTACAATTCTTTTTCTATTGATTTCAATAAAAAACCATAGTAAGGGCAATCCATGGCTCGAAAAACTTTATCAACCAGAATTGTAAGCAATTTCCAAAAATAAATTAAAAAACTTGCGATTGATTTGGAGAAACCCCTTAACGACCTTCTTGAAGAAGCGATACAGGACCTTCTCAAAAAATACGGAAAGAAAGCCGATGACAAATAATGATAACAAAATTGGTAGAGAAGAAGTATACAATAAAATACTGACCATCATTCCTACTTTATCATTTGTACAAATGCGAAACCTTCTGAATTTTTTGGAAAAATGGCAGCAATCCAAGTTCGATGAGAAGAGAAAATATCCTAGGAAACAAACGTTAGTCTGGACAGAATGCTCAGCCGATACACGCTTTTTTACGGATTTTATTCAAAATCTAAGCGTTAGCGGATTATTTATTGAAACTCAATTTCCTTTCTTCGTTGGAGAAAAGCTTTCAATGACTTTCTCTCTCCCGGGTGCTGATGACTCTATCAAAATCACAGGAAAAATTGTCAGGGTAGATTCAAATGGCATCGGCGTACAATTCGACGAGCTTTTATCTGATATTTAATGATCCCTTGTTTGTAACCGACTTTTTCTCGACAACCGGGAAAAATATGCTAACGGATGTCCCCTTACCGAGCTCACTCTCGACTGTGATCACACCGTCATGGCTTTTAACTATACCGTGTACCACCGATAAACCCATACCCGTACCCTTGCCAATTTCCTTGGTTGTAAAATAGGGATCAAAAATTCTGTCAATGACGTCAGGAGCAATCCCTTGGCCATTATCTTTCACCGTTACTTTGAGATAGTCCCCGAGAGTTAAGTCAGGAACACTTAACTGTGAATCCTCATCCACAACAACATAGTGTATTCCGATGGTCAGAATTCCTTCTATTTTCTCCATTGCGTGAGACGCATTGATGCATAAATTGATCATAACCTGATGGATCTGGGTTGGATCGGCAATAATAGTATCATAAGTATCCTCAATGTTCTGAAGAATATCAATATTTTTTGGAATGGTTGATCGCAAAAACTTGATGGAATCTTTGATAATCGGAATTAGTCTTATGGGTTTTCTTTCCAGATCTGTTCGACGGCTGAAGCTAAGTAGTTGCCTTATAACATCCCTAGCGCGAAGACTGGCCTTTCGAATTTCTTGGAGATTAAAATAAGCCGGATTCCATTCTGGAACATCGTCCATGGCAAGTTCCGCATTTCCCAAAACAACACCAAGGATGTTGTTAAAATCATGAGCAATACCACCGGCTAACGTTCCTATGGCTTCCATTTTATGAACATGCCGGAGCTGTGCTTCAAGTTTTTCTTTCTCCTTTTTTGCCTGTTCTTGTTCGGTAACATCTCTTGCTGCACCGACAATTCCCACCACCTTATCTTCTGTGTTTTTAATAGGAGATTCATCAATTTCTATCAATTTAAGGTCATCGTCTTTTCTCCGCAATTCGAGGATGTAAGGTTCTTGCCTTTCTCCTGTTTTTATAGCTTCGGCTAACAGTTCAATTCCTTTTTGGTTTATGGGGTTATCAGTAATTACTTCCGTCCACCTGCCCATCATTTCTTCTGGAGTATATCCAAGAATTTCTTCTGATTTCGGGCTAACGTACAAAAATTTATGCTCCCTATCATGGAGATAAAATATTTCATTACTATGCTCAATGATATTTCGTAATTTCTCCTCACTCTCTTGTAGGGCCTCCTTGGATTGTTTGTGCAAACAAAGAAGTTTAGATAATTCTTCCGTCTCTCTTAAACAAAGATTTCCGGTTTGCTCTGCGATTTTTTTATAATATTCAACCTGTTTTTTTAATTCTTCCAGGTTTTGTTCCAATTCAACTATTTTAAAATCTTTCATGTCGTTATCTGTCCTTGAGCCAAAACAAGTAAAACCCCTGTCCAGTCCAATCCTCTGCTTTTTCCTAAAAGAGGAGCAACCTCTACACCGGAATAAAACCCCAACAACGGCGTGTCATATTTATTAAACACCTTCTGGATCTCAGATGCTTCTTCGATTAATGAATCTGAAGCGTTGGCTGTCCTTCCGGCACAATCGATATATAATCCAAAAACGGGTTTTTCCCCATTTTTAACTATTTCTTCCATCAATTCTGCTGAATTTTTCCTTACAGATTCTATCATTGTTTTGTTGTTCCTCAACATGAACAAGAATTCTGTACCTTCATCCAGATCCGGTTCAAAAATAACAACACCTGCTTCATTCGGCAAGGCTCCTGTAATCAGCCGATTTACAAAATTTTCTTCAGTAAAGTCTCCAAGTTTTTCGCCATGATTGACACCAATGGTCAGCCGTTTAACCGGTCTCTGACCCCGCCAATCCTGAGTGCCGTATTGCTCATCAATCAAATGAACGATAGGTCTGCCGTCCACTTCATTAATGACCGCTCCGTTACTTTTGGTAATGGTATGATAGATCCCGTCTTTCGGAATACAGCCGTGCATAATTCGAAAATAAGGTTGAAAATCTCCTCCCATTAGAGATCCAACAACACTTTGATCACCAACATATGTTCCACAGAATTGTTTTGTACGGCCAAATGAATAATCTCCGATTACCCCTCCCCCGATAACAGGTACACTTGGTTTAAGTTTCTCTTCAATGCCTCTGATTAAAGACGGCGATGCATTGATAACCGGCGGGTCAGTTGCAGTTGGAGCCCTTTTTATTGAATCGTAAAATACCAGTAGAAGTTTGCCGTCTAGGCTGTTTGATAATTTTTTTGCTAAGTTTTGCCCCGCCTTTCTTTCATCTTTATCCAAATCACCGGCCGCCGCCTCTTTATGCCGGAGTGTTTCGGATTCTATTACAGCACCCCCGGCAGGGTACCCTTCATATGACAGCCAATCATTGGTAATAATGCCTATGGCTGATCCGCCTATAATAGGCGTCTTATTTCCTATAACGGCTTGCAGGCCTCGAAAATATTCTTCATGATCAACTTGTCCATGGCAAAAAGCTATCACCAGAGAAGGCTTGTCAATCCTGCCGTTTCTTATTGCCTTCTCAGCCACTTCATTGCCTAATACCAGAGAGTCTTTTCTGTTAGCGTATCCGATTCCAACTTTCAATTTTCCCCCCGATCAATTTGCTCATGCTTTTAACTATCTGTTCTTTTAGACAATTTAGATAGCTTAATTCCAGAACATTTCAACATTTTTCGATAATTTTAAAAATAACGCATTGGGACAATGGTACGATTGGAATGCCACGTATAACAATAATAAAACCTTTTGTAAAGGCGTCATGGCCGCCTCTTTTTCATAGCTTTTCATATCCCAATGCGGTCATTTTAAAAAAATCCAAATCTTATCAACAATCTTTTTTCCCACCGTTTTTCTTTCAGACAACTCCCTAAACGGATTTAGGGTCATTAAAATAGAAATAATTCAGAGATAAATGCCGCTATGAGCTGCGAGCCCTTATCCGGCGTGGATTTAAGTAGCTGCAGGGTGTAAGACCCCACCGTCGTCAATGCGATGTCCAAGCGCTGATAGGACTTCGGATTGGGTCTTCGTGGGGGTTTCTAATCGTCTGATCGGTTTTCTGGCTCCTTTGTTTAACGTTAGCACCGAGTGTAGGTGCTGCATATCATCCATCACATCTTCTGCTGTATGGTTTATTCCTGCTGAAGCTAGCTTGAGCTCTAATCTGCGTAAGTAGGTCATTGCCGCAACACAAGTAAATAAGTGACAGCGGATTTTACTGTCGGTCCAGTGTCTGACGGGGCGAGTGCTAACCAAGTCATCGTTTTTGCTGAGGCGAAACCGGTCTTCCACTTGCCACCTGTCGAAGCTGGCCTCTACGATTTCGCGCGTCGTCCAATCCGTGTTGTCAGTGATAATAATATTTTTCCCAAACGCTTCCTGTTTTCTGCTAATTCTGTAAACATCTTTACGAAAGCTCATCGATAGACCGTCTTTGGTATGTTCAAAACTGATCGTGTAAAAATCCGATGACACATGTAGACGCTCACATAACCGCACATAACGTTTCCGGATTGCTTCATGTTTTTTCCAGTGTGGGGCTTTCTCACGTACTTTGTTTCGCATCATCAGCAACTGCCGACGAATCGTATCCAGTTTGCTTTGAAATGTATAGTTTTGCTTACGTGCCGTAGCCGGAGTGTATGTCACCACTACCGCTCGTTGTTTGCCCCAGTATTCACCCTTGGTCCGATAGGCAAGTAACTGATCTTCAGGATTTTCATCTTCTATCAGCTGCTTGTTCTTTGCAGTGTCTACCGGTTCAAAACGGTCAAGTGCCGTTGTGGCAAGTTCCTGAGAAAAATAGGTCGAATAGGTGGTCACAAAATGAATCCGTGCATGATTGTTTATCCATGCATAATTGTTCTCAGAGTTCATCCCCTTGTCGATTACCACGGTCAAGCGTTCTTTGGTCTCGTGAAGCCCACATACGATTCCGAACATCTCATCCATGACCACTTCAAATTGTTTGCTGTCGTGCACGTTGCCGTGATATACGCTATAATACAGCGGCAGTCTTGAATCACGGGTCACCAAAAGACCCAGACCGATTTGTCGTAAATGGTGACGACCGTCTTTGCTTTTTCCCCGACGGGCAAGATCGGATGGTGTGTCGCTCGCCAAAAAGGTATAGTAGTTGGTAGTGTCAAACAAGAGGCAGTCCGCATTTGGAGACTCAATTTGCCAAATGCGTTTAAAAAATGTTTGTGCTATCGTTTGCAGAGCTTTCTCACTGACACGATCCCACTTCTCCCAGTAACGATCGCTCGTCAGTTCACCGATATCGACAGGGCGAATTTGCTGAACCGCTGTTCTACCATACCATCGCGACAATCGATTTTTACTGACCGCTTCAACCATTCGGTTCCATATGCAATAAAGAAAATACTCTCCGATGGTAGGACCGGTCTCGCTGGCAGCCCTCGGCACGATGTTGTCGATAATAGCTGCCAACTCGATATCTTGATCCATTTGTTGTGCCAGCCATAGGGCGCCGAACTCTTCAACTTTTATCTTTACAGGGCCTTTTTCTGTGCCGGAAGCTAAACCGGTAACACGCTCTGGAGAACCGATGTATATCTGTGAAACAACTTTTGGCTTGCCGTCAACGCGGGCAATCTCACGAACGTAAAGGTAGGGTCTTCCCTTTTTCTTTTCAACATGGAAATGAGCTATGTCGACACTATATATGGTAGGGTCTTACACATAGAAAAGTGATAAGTTTAGCGATTTCGAAATGTTACGGCAGTTAGGAGCGGTTATCTCTGAAACTCCTGTCTAACAATCTACACTGGGCAGCTGTTAAAAGTGCTGTTCCTACAACACACTTTTCTTTCCTTGGAACCGGTAGAACCTTTTTACAGCTTTCAGTTCTTTTTCTGTCCTTTGTTTTTGGGAAAACCCTGGTGCCTCCATATGTGCAAAGGCTTTTTCTTTCAAGAGAATCAAAGCATACAGCCAGAGGAACATTATGGAGCGGAGTATTTTCTTTTCCATTTTTTGCGATTACAGGTTTGATTGGAATTGTTGCATTGGCAATAAAGCCGGATCTGGATCCGAATCTTCCCATGCCATTTGTAATTAATACTGTTATGCCAATCGGGCTTAAAGGAATTGTAATTGCCGGAGTTATTTCCATAGTTATGTCTTCTGCAGATTCGTTCCTAAATGCCGCCGCAGTCGCTTTTATTAATGATATTGTGAAACCTTTGAGTAAAATCACAATTCGTCATCAGAGCTTCTTCAGGTACGCTTGATTAACGTTCTGACAGGCATTATTGCGATTATTTTTGCAGGAAAATTTAAAAGCATTCTTGATATACTTCTTTATTCTTATAATTTCTGGTCACCCGTAGTGCTTACGCCTCTGGTAATGGCTATTCTTGGCTTTAAAACAAAAGCAAAGCATTTTAGCTGGTGCTATAGCCGGTGTTATTGGCGTTATTATCTGGAATTTTATTTTGGAAAATCCAGCGGGATTGGACGGACTGATTATAGGTCTGTTCTGAAACTTTATTGTAATATTTGTTTATTATAACATTTCCAGGGAATAGTATTTAGCCATCCCCAAGCGACAGACACGCCGGTTCGGTGCTGCCCTTGGATCGTTATTTCCCCGGCCGCCCACCCTATCCGCTGACAACCATTGATTCATTGTGCATGAAACATGCGGGCGTGGGTCAAAAAGTCGCGCTCACTGAAGAGCAGTCGTTTGATGCTATAAAGACGATATAAATTGAAATTGACATTGCCCATGCGATGTATTACTATTACCAGTAATACTTATTACTGGAGGTCGAATTATGAGAGTAACTACAAAAGGTCAGGTCACAATTCCCCAGCATATTCGCGAAAAATTGGGGATAACCCCATCAACAGAAGTCGATTTTGTCGATGAACAAGGCCGCATATTTTTAGTGAAACGAAAAGGGAAGAAAGCTGCAACCCGAAAATTTGCAAAATTACGTGGCGTTGCAGCTGTCAAAATGACAACGGACGAAATTATGGCCTTAACGAGGACATAGAGATGAAGGGCCTTCTTGTCGACTCAAATGTTATTTTAGACATTTTCCTTGATGATCCCAATTGGGCTGATTGGTCTGAATCTGCATTGGCGGATTATAGCATCCACACAACGCTCTATATTAACTCGATAGTCTACACTGAAGTCTCTGTTGGCTTTGAAAGGATAGAGGAATTGGAGTCAGCCCTCCATAAAGGCGGATTCCAAATTTTAGAGATTCCTAAAGAAGCTCTGTTTCTGGCCGGTAAAGCTTATCTCAAGTATAGAGAAGGTAGAGAAACCAAGAAATCTCCTTTACCTGATTTCTATATTGGAGCACAAGCCGCTGTGCTTGCCCTGGACTTAATTACACGGGATGTAAGCAGATACCGAACATATTTTCCAACAGTCAGATTGATCTGCCCGGAGTGAATATAAGGTCGTATCATCGAACAAGCCCTTGAACCCAAACCGGGTTTCGTTGCCATTCATCCAAAATGGGTGAAAAAATTGCAAGGGAAAATCGGTTTGAGCGAATTGATCGAACCGCTCGAAATCATATGCGTTTTTGACTTCACTAACGAAAAAATAGGCTTTTACAGGACACACAACATGGTAACCTATACCGGTATCAATCATTTGGCAATGGTCACCGGAGACATGGACGAAACCATCCGATTCTGGAGGGATTTGCTCGGTATGCGTCTTGTAGCCGGATTAGGGGACAGCAAATACAGACATTATTTTTTCGAAATATCAGAATACGACATGATTGCTTTTTTCGAGTGGCAGGATGTGGAAAAAATTCCGGAAAAGGATCACGGAGTTCCGGTTAAGGGACCTTTTGCTTTTGACCACATTTCGTTTGGAGTGGAAAATGATGACGACCTCTGGAAACTCAAGGAAAAGTTTGAAGCCGCCGATATTTGGGTATCTGAAGTCATCAACCACGGATTCATCCACTCTATCTATACCTTTGATCCCAACAACATTCCCATCGAGTTCAGCGCACCGGTGCCGGGTGTGGACATTAGGAAACATCCTAAAATGAAGGATAGAAATCCTTGTATCACTGCCAAAGAAGGACCTGAACCTCAAGGGGCCCAATGGCCTGAACCTCAACAGTTAACACCTAACGAGGATCGCATGGTCTATCCCGGAGAGGGAATGGTACTCGTTCAAGAATAAAAAATGACTGCTCATCATATTCATCAGCCCATAGCGCCAGACCATGGGGAACATGGTGCGAATCAACGCAAGCTGTTTATTGCCCTATTAATCACCGCCATTGTCATGATCGCTGAAATCATCGGCGGCCTTCTGGCCAACAGCCTCGCTTTGCTCAGCGATGCCGGACATATGTTAACCGATATATTGTCTTTGGGCTTAAGTTTGGCCGCCATGAAGTTAGCCAAAAAACCGCCCACACCCTCCAAGACCTTCGGGTTCCATCGATTGGAAATTCTGGCCGCCTTTTTT
>Ga0315535_1000584_pt1 | contig 25664 bp, 21 predicted proteins | sample SalMarSW160220MG_2_FD_203092 | JGI IMG/M metagenome (GOLD analysis project Ga0315535, IMG submission 203092) | Salt marsh sediment microbial communities from the Plum Island Ecosystem LTER, Massachusetts, United States - Salt Marsh Sediment SW1602-20 ... | reverse complement strand
GTCATGAGTTTACTATATGGTCTTTAGCGACTACTCCTAATGGTCAGACAATAATTTCTGGTGGTCAGGATTCCACGATTCGGCTCTGGGATTTTGCCACTGGAAAAGAACTCCATAAATTTGTTGGTCATGAAGGGCCAGTCTATAACATGGTACTGATGCAAGATGGGCGTCACCTTGTTTCTGTTGCAGACAAAGATCTCGCTGTTAAGATTTGGGACATTCAAAACCGGGAGCTGGTTAGTTCACTCGCTCCTAATTCTGCTCACGTAACTTCAGTGGCTGTCAGCCCGGACCAGAGGTATATTGTGACTGGTGGCGAAGACGGTCTTGCAAGGTTCTGGGATGTTGATAGAGGGATCTTATTGAGAACCTCTGAGCATGAGCATGGTATATATTCAATGGCAATCAGTCCTGATGGTCGACACATTCTCTGTGGGAGTAGGCGAATTCCTGGAGAACGATATCCTGGAGTTGTCTGGATACGGGACTTTGAACTTGGAACTTTACTCAATACTCTCACTGGACACATGGGTCATGTAACTGCAATCACTATGACTGCTGATTCAAAGTATGTGCTCTCAGGCGACCAACACGGAAACGTCTATCTGTGGGATTTGGAAACTGGAACCTTGTTGAAGACCATGTCCGGTCATAGAGCTCCTATTTTGACCATTCACATATCCTATGATGGACAACATGTTATCACAGGCTCTCCCGATGGATCTGTACGAGTTTGGATTTTGCGAGGGGGTGTTCTCATTGCAAATCTTACACATACAGAAAACATACACTCACTCATAGTTTCACCAGATTGTAGACATGTAATCACAGGTTCAATCGATGGACTCGTAGAAGTCTGGGACTTTGATGAATCTAGTCCTTGGATTGATGCTTCCAAAGAACTCGCAGAAGAAGCTAAAGCAGAGCTTGAAGCATTCAGAATGGTTCAACTGAAAAAAGTAATGACACGCTATGAAACACTCCCATTGCTTAGACTGGCAACACTCTTGCGCTTTGAAAGTCTTGAAGAACTTGAAGATTGGCTTCTCGACCTACCTGTTGATATGCCAGTAAAAATAGATGGACCTCTTCTTGTCATCAAGAAGTAAAACTTCAAAAATTCAGAAAGTGAAGATGGGCCTAGATACGAGAAAATTAGGGAAAGTAGTAATCTACTCAGAGAGTAGATTTATTCGCGTGGTTAGGAGGGGAGTTTGAATATCTCGTAACTAGACCCTAATGATGATTAGATTTGAATCTATATTAAGCATTTTGTTAGGTACAATAAGAATAATTAATTTCGCGCAAATATTCATCCATAATTTTGAGTTAAAAATTTCCTTCGAGTTTATTGCCAATGCTGACCGAAATAGATAGTGAGAAGAAGATAGGACTCGATTCGAAATCAAGGTACTACTACCGAAGTAGCATGTTCTTGTCGCGTGGTTCCCCAGAATAGACCAATTGTCTGTCCTATTAGGAGGGAGATTGAAGAACTAAGGAAATCAGTGAACCGAATCCTAAGTCAACTGAAAAGTGAGGCTTAATAAATCTAGTTATATTAGTAAAAATAATAAAATATCAGAACAAGGTAGTATTGAGAGGAAGATAGTGTCCACTAATATGAGAGTAGTGCATTTACTCTCTTAGTATCCCCATTCTTGACCCAATCTTTGACGGTACCATCTGTTTCCTTTTTTAGTGAGGGACCACTGACCACCTATCTGCACAACAAGGTCCATGTTTTCCATGTTTTTTAGTTCTCCGAAAAGTTTGTCATCAGAGGCTCCTGTGACTTCTTTCAGATTTGGGAAGCTCATCTTTCCATTTCGCTTGAGATGCTGAGCAATATCGAATTTACCGACAGATCGTGATTCAGTACGGGTAACAATGTGTCCGCAATTTGTGCAGAGAAGGTCTCCTTTGTGATCATCACGGGCGACTTCATTGCTTCCGCAGATTGGGCATGTCGATTTTGAAAATCTTAATCCACGTCGGGACATAGTTATCTACCGTTTCTGAGGGAAAATTGACTACTGATAAAACTAACGAAGGGGCTGTTAAGTTTCAGTAAGTTCCCTGAAGAATGATTCATAGTCTATTTCAAAAGGGACTCTGCTACCAAGTCGAACGCGTTTTCTATCCTGTTCTATCTCAACATACCCTTGTCCCTGTAATTCTCTTAGGTCTGTCATCACGCCTCTCAGTGCTTTCTTCCTGAACTCACGTACTCTTTCAACAGAAACCCATCCACCTTCCTGATACGCTAGTGTGATAACGATGAGAAGGGTTGCGGCCAATCTATCAGGTAATGCAGTTGCTTCTTGAGCAAGACTCACCTCATCCGATGTGTCCAAATAGAACACCCCTGCAACAGGATTATGTCTGACGAAGAGGCCTAATGGCGAAATTCGTTTGTGAAGGCTTCCAAGTTTTTGAAATAGAAGATGTCGTCCTGTGTCCTCTGGAAGTCCAAGTGCATCAAGCATATCATCTACGCTTGCCCCGATGGGGGTTCCTGTTCTTGTAAGGAGCTTGACCAGCACTGCATATTCGTTCATGAGTTGTATTCACTACTACTCTATCCTGTTTAAAGTCTGACCTTCCGAGAATGGAACGCGCTCTCTATGTAGTAACAATATGTGACTCCTAGCTGTGACCCTAACAAGTGGCTTCGCTATATATACTAAATCTGAGTAGTAATTCTTGTGAAATATCATGGCTTTAACAACTAACTATCGAACAAACTCCGCACAGAATTACAAACGCAAGGTATCTACCGATGCTGTTGCTTACGCTTACATACCTTATGTGAGGTAATTTTTATGAAATATTCTGAGCGACTGATCACTTGGCAACTCTCTGAGACCGATCGATGGTCACAGAGTGGTCACAACAATGGTCAGTCCGTCTCAGAAATACCATATCCAGTGACCAACGTATAGGAGATTGTGATTAATGATGACTGTAAACGATAATTCTCGATTGATTCGTTTGACAATGGAAAACAGACACATCTGTGTACAAACTACCGAAATGTTGGCACTTTCCCATCAATCAACAATGAGGTGCTAAAATGGCATTTACGAAAATCGACCCTAAACGCCGAAAACTGAACATAGATAATCCTAGGATTTCCACTGAGGCAATCGCTAGAGCTTACTTCAGGAGGTAGACAATATGACTGAAGTTGTGACTATCGAGAATACTGAGGAGCAGAGCGAATCAAGTGGTTTTAGAGCTGTACTTGGACATCGTGATTTTGCTCGACTCTGGTCTGGGCAGCTCGTTTCAAATATTGGAACTGCTATTTCCTCTCTAGCTCTGATGTTCTATGCCTTTAGTCTAACTGGCTCTGCTATGTCTATGGCTATCCTTGCTATGATGGAGACAATTCCAGTGGTCATTTTCGCAGGTTTTGTTGGTGTCTATGTTGATCAATGGAATCGTAAAAAGATCATGGTTGCATCTGACATTGTCCGAGCAGTTACAATTCTTCTAATTCCACTCACAATTCACTTTCCAACATTCTTACCTACTATCTATTGGGTTTACATACTCACATTCATTTACGCAACAGCCAATGCGTGGTTCTTTCCGGCAAGGAGTGCAGCAATCCCTAATCTGGTAGAAGGCGATGAACTTGTCGCCGCAAACTCCCTTTCCCAGATGACTTTCCAGGTTGTTCAGTTAGTTGTTCCCCCAGTTGGTGGGATTCTTGTTGCAGTCCTTGCCCCCGATTATTTCTTTGCCTTTGCAATTACTGCTATGACCTTCGCATTCTCAGCCTTTGCTCTACGAGGTATCAAAACAAACCTAATTCCAACTCGAAATGATTTAGACAAAGAATCTTTGCGTTCACAAATAATTCAAGGTGGCCGGTTTGTTGCTGGTAATGCAATTCTCTCTTTCCTCTTTGTATTTGCAATGATGCTTGCAGGTTCTTCTGGAATTCTTAATGCTCTTCTCATGCCATACTTTGACGGAGAGCTCGGTTTGGGACCTACTCAGATTGGATTAGTATTGAGTGCAGGAGCTGCGACTGGTGCTCTAACTGCTATTTTCTTTAGCAGGAAGAAAGACCTTGACAAGCCACTCTATATTGTAGCTACTGCAGGTTTACTTGCAGGTTTTGCTATCTTTGCAATGGTTCTTGCTTTTGATCTGGTCACAATTATGCTTTCGTGGGCAATGATTGGAGCTGTGGATGTGATGTTGAATATTCCACTTACCGTTCTCATGCAAGAATTAGTATCCGATGAACTGCGTGGTCGTGTATTCGCACTTCTCAACGTTGCATTCACTGCTGTGCAGGTTCTAGGAATGGGGATTGGTGGCTTATGGGCTGAGGCAGTTGGCTCAACTGGTCCACCTCTGATTGGTGCTGCTATTGCGATGGTATTCGTTTCGTTGATTGGTTTTGCAGCAGTTTCCGGCTTCAAACTGCATTCTCTTCTTCCTCAGAACGTAATTGAAGATGATGAAGAAGTTGAAGTAGAAGCCATTATTGAAGCACATGGTTGATCATCCAAGCATAGCCTTTTACCTCAGGTCGCATCTAGGACCTGAGGTCTCCATATCTCACGTGTGACTGGATTATAGAGTAGTCTACCACGTGAAACAAGAATGATTACGTAGAGGAAGTTCTTCAGAAAAATATCGAACTCGTTATTTTCAACGATATTATCAAAAATCACTTTCCCTTCCAGAGGAATTGTTTTTAGAAACTTATCCAAGTCTTCGATGAAAACCGCGTCTTCAGTATCCAATGCAAACCCATTTGGAAGAGGTGTCATCTTAGGTATTTTATCTTCGATGGGTTCCTTCGATAGTGCTTCAATGAGCTGTACTATTCGCTCAAGAGATTCTCCAAGTGACGAGTGTTCAAGATGCCCAATAACAACTGGTTGCTTCTGAACTAGAAGTCTGGCCAGACTCTTTGTTGATTTCCCTTTTAAGCGAGCAATATAGATCTCAGGAGATGCTAAAACGCGTGCAAGCTCTTGAACTCGATTTATTTTTGCACAAAGGACCTCGTTTAACATCTCATCGATATTTATTCTATTATCTAGTTTTTCTGCTAGCTCCTGCAAATCACGATAGGATTTAGTAAGTCTAATCTCAAGCGGATCTATTTCACCTGACCGAGCTGCTCGTACAATTTCATAGACCTTTTCTGCAAGGCTTTGATTTTCGGTCATTTATTCTTCCTCTTATTGCCCTTTGAACTTTGGACTTTCGATAATGACCGATGGCTCGGTTCCATTTGGTGAAACAACTCCGAGGATTTTGTCCGCGTTTTTAAGAAGATGAGTGCTCTTTGCTGGCGTAAGTAGAACGAATTGACTCCTTCGTGATGCATCGTGGAACAACCTACTTACAAGCTCTGTATTTGTTGCGTCAAGAAATGTGTCTACTTCATCAAGGATATACACGGGTGCTGGGTTGAATCTTTGAAGAGCAAGTATTAATGAAATGGCAATTAACGACCTCTCACCACCCGACCCTGCACTTATTGCACCAAATCCTTCTGCCTTGATTCTTGATGTGAATTCTACGCCATAATCACCATCACGCATTGCTAACTCAAATCTTACACTACCAGGAAATTGTACACTTCCAAGGACTTCGTTTACTTCCTTCTCAACTTTTCGGAGAGTTTCGTTCATTCCGTTATGATATTGCTCTTGAATACTTTTAACCGCAGATTCTGCTTCATCAAGCTCTTCCTGAAGTTCTTTTACTCTCTCCACAAGTGTCGTAAGACGTCCTTTGAGTTGATTTTCTGTATGAGCGACACTCTCTGAAACATCCTGATAGTCATCAAGAATGTGACGTAGTTTTACAAGTTCATTTCTAACAGAATCTAGAGGCTTGACAGTTTCTGGTTGTGTAAGTCCTTCAAGATCCACTTGTAGATTCTCTAATTCATACTCCATATTGGTCAATTGTCGTCTTGCTTGAAGAACCTGAAGTTTCCGTTCTTTAATCATGAGGTTAAGTTCCACCATTCTACTGCTGAGAGACCTATTTGTTTCTCTCAGAGTTGCAAGACTCTCAAGAAGTTTAGTTCGTTTGCTTTGTGTTTGCCCTTGACTTTCTTTCATGGCTTCAATTTTCTCTAGGATTTCTGATGTGGCGGATTTTGATTCCTTGATTTCTTTCCGAAGTTCCTCCATGCTATTGGAAAGCAGATTGATATTTTCTGTTATCCTCTTCAAATCCTGACGTTTGATCTCTTCATCTCTCTCTGCTGCATTCGCTTGACTATCGATTTTTGTAAGTTCTGTCTGCAATCGCCTAAATTTAATCCTAAGCGCTGAATCTTGTCCCATTAATCTACTTCGTTCTGGCGGTTGCGTATTATCCAGTTTTCGAAGACTCTGCTCTGCTTTTCCTAATTCTAGTTGAAGTGATTTCAGCTCATCATCAAGAGCCACAATTCGTTCTTCCTGCTCTGGTAGATTTTCAATTAGCTTCTTTCGTCTCTCCCAGGTTCCTCCCCATCGCGTCATCTGACTGAGTAAATCAAGAATCTCCTCGCGTTGATTCACAAGAGCATCTAAATTGGCCATTATATCAGTTACTTGTTTCTGTGCGATTGTAAGTTCCTTTGTGGCCCTATCAAGTCTATTCTGAAGTGGAGCCGTCGAAACCATTCCTGAAGGTATTAACTTTGGATTACTAACTATCCTTCCTTCTTCAGGTACAATGACATGTCCATCTTGAGAAACAGTTCTTAGATTTTCTTTTGTTGCTAATCTTGTTGCTGTTTTCAATGTCTTAGTTAGTACGAAGTCTCCAATGGCTCTCTGTAGCAACTCCTGTGTTTCAGGATCAACATTTAGATTATCCCAGAGCCATCCCTCTACTCCTGATGAGCTTTTAAGTGTCGGTCGTACGTAGGGTTGTTCTGAATCTTTCAATAGAATAAGTGGAGAGGGAGCATCTGAATTATCTCGTAGTTTTTGAAGGATCTGGAAATCATTTTCTTCTGTGACAATGAAGGCAAATGCTAGATTCTCTGAAAGGACAGACTCGACTGCAGTTGCAATAGAATCATCCGCGCTGAATACCTCTATCAACGGACCCGTGACTGATTCCAACTTGTGCTCCGCAATTGCATCTTTCAGTTCACGCACATTTTCAGGGACTCTTTTTGAGGTTTCTGACAATCGTACACTTAGATCATCAATCTCCTTCTGTAGGGTTGAAACTAGACTACTCTTTCTAAATCGTTCTTCATTGAGTGTAGCTATCTCTCTCTCGAGTTGTCCTTTTCGACGAGCTAGTTCTTTCTCATCAGACTTTTCCATGACTGTCCACACGTGCGACCACTTGTTTTCGATAGCTTGAAGCTCTGCCCCCTCAACCTGAACCCTCTCTCGTATACTTCTTAGAAGTAAGTCCTTTCCTTCAATTTCAGCTTGAAGTGCTTTGTATCTACCATGTGTTTCTGCCCGTTTGGTATTCCAGTCTGCAAATGCTTCGAGTTCATCTCGAATCTTGGAACGTTCCTCTTCTATCACTAGAATCTCTTCATGATACTGTCTTTGTTTTTCCATTGTAGATTCTTTTGTAGAACTTATTCGCTCGATGTCTTCTTGGAGTTTCTCTTTTTGTTTCTTTTCCGAATTAACGCGTTTCTCTAGTTCACGAAGTTCACTTACTTGTTGTTTTGAGCTTCCTTCTAATCTTGTAAGGTTTCTTTCCTCTTCCTCTATCTTTGCATCTATTCTACCCATTTCAACTTGAAGGTTGGAAAGTGCAGAATTTAGCTCGTTATTCTCAGACTCATTCTCAGCAATACTAGATTGTATTTGTGTTTGCTCTTCGAGAATCGAAACAAGTCCTGATTCTTTACCTTCGATTTCATCCTTAACATTCTTCACTTTCTCAGTAAGGTCATAAAACAATGCCCACTTCAAATCGTGTTCAAGAGATTTTTCTTGTTCGAGAAGAGATCTCTTTTTCTCCAATCTACTAATATCGTGTTGGAGGAGCTCTAGTTCACGCTCAACCGATTTTGATTCAGTGAGTGCGGCTTCCAATCTGTGTCGACTTTGAATGACCTCAGTTTCTTGGATGACAATCCTATCTCTTAATCCATCAAGACCTGTTCCTTCCTCTACTAGACGCCTTACCTCATGGGGATCCATCTCTCGAATTGCATTAATTCTTTCCTGTGGAATGAAGACCAATGGATTATCTGTATCCAACCCAAATGCGTCAACAATATGTCGCAATTCTGCGGCTTTGACTCTGCGCCCATCCACGTAAGCTCTCGGAATACCATCTCTATCAATCTTACGCAGGAATTTCCGATTCTGGCCATTTACGTTGACCGTAACTTCTACTTGGGCCGTACTGGCTCCATGACGGATGAAGTCACTCCATTTTGAATAACGATTTTCACGTTGATTGGACCCTAGAGCAAACTTAAGCGCATGAAAGATTGAAGTCTTCCCGGAACCATTGGGACCAGCAAGCACTGTGAGCCCTTTATCAAACTGAACTACTCCTGAGTAGAATGAGAGGAAGTTATCCAACTTTGCTGACACAATGTGTGCTCTTACTTTACTCAATATCGTTCCCCTGGTTAACGACCCATTATTCTCTGAAGTCTATCACTACTTTTCTTAGCTCTAAGCAATCTTGTAAGTCGGTCCTCTGGACTACCACTCAACAGATACGGGTGTCTCGCCAGAAACTCCCTGTCATCCTTTGATAGTGGCATACCATCGTTCAAAACTTCTATGACTTTTTGAGTTCCTGCGTAGTCTTCTCCTACAGCCATCAAGTATAGTTGGTCTAGAAAATCATCAGGATATTCACTACTTAGTGCATCTATGGATGGTTGTGTTAAACCTGTGGCTCTTCTAACTATTGAATCAAGAAATCGCGGACTGCTAAGTGGCACTACGCCACTTTTCTCAATAATCCCTTCAATCTGCTCTCGAGGGATTTGCCCCGCATCAGAAGTTTCTGACATGAATAGAGATACTGCCAATCGTTTCATGCTAGCGAAACTCCATCCATCAGTAAGCTCCGCTACTACTGTTGGATCAATATCCTCTCTACTCTTCAGAATCTGCTCAAGGATACGAACCCTGTCTTCTAGCGTCGCAATTTTGATTACGTAGGTTCTGTCAAATGCTGAGAGTAACTCTGCATCGATATCACCTGGACGAGTTGTTGTACCTACTATCAAGACCTCTTCCTCATCCCAACTAGTACTAGCGACCTCATCGAGAAGGACAGCTGCTTGGTCACTATTCCTTGGCGCGATTACATCCACTCGCTCTACCAACATCACAGCTGGAGAGTTTCTTCGCGCGAACTCAAACCCAACTCTAAGTAACTCAGAACCTCTTTTAGTTTCATTGAGAATTTCTTCCATCTTGAACCGTACCATTTTTAGTGGCACCTCCCGGCATAGATGATAAGAAAACGCTTCAAAGTCAGTACCTGGTGGTCCAATAAGGAGCACTCTGGCACCAAATTCTAGACCTGCATCGGACATATTCCGTTTTATGCTATCAAAGCGATTCATCAGTGTATGATGTTCCATTGCTTTTGTAACAACAGAGTATTGACTTATCCTCTCTGCAGGTTGTTTCTCTGGTTCTGTTAGCGTGACTGCTTCTGCATATGTTCTTTCTTCGCCCAACTTGTAACCCCACTGTTTGGCCTTTCGGCTAGTTTCGTGAAGCCATATTACATCTTCGGAGAAGGTAGTACTGGCGCGCGGTTCAAGAGTATCTGGTTATGAAGCGCTATGAATCCTTTGTTTAGTCAATAACTGATTCGTGATATTGTTCTGAGTCTTTCTTTTTCTACGCCAGTATATCCATATAATAGCACAGGGCAAAACAATCAGCATCCAGATGATAATATCTCCAATCGTGCAAAGCAGAAGATTTGTTCCAGACGGGTCAAGCCAAAGTTGACCAAGCCTTATCAGACGGATTAATGGGTATACTAGAATAACACCAAAAAACCTCTTGAGTAAAACTCCATCCACCTCGCAAGCATAATCTGAACCTATGGCTGCTCCTACGACTAATCCAACGCCAAGTGCAGTACTGTAGAATAGGAATGATGAAATATCTGCGGTCTGAGGGATTATTACAAAATTCATGAGGGTTCCCGCAGTAGAAGTGAAGAGCATTACAAACATCGATGTAGCTGCAGCTACAAGCATTGGAGTTCCCAGAATTAAGCACATTATTGGCACGAAGAGCGCTCCACCTCCCAAGCCTAACATGCTAGATGCAATACCTGTGACAAAAAAACCAACACTTGCTAAAAACAATCTAAGGTAACTATTGCTACCGATATTATATTCTGAAATCTCACACGAATTATCAGTTTTGTCTGAACTCCGTTTTGTGAGCAACATCATCACAGCTACAGGGAATAAGCTTACCCCAAAGATTGCACGTAATAAATAGTCATCAACAATCATCGATTTTAGAAATACTCCAATGAACAATCCTGGCACTGCAAGGATTGCAATTAGAAGGCCAACTTTAACCATTGTGGGTTTCTTTTCGTTTTTAAAATATCTTATCGAACTCGGGACTGCTACAAAAATTGCTGAAAAAAGAGAAATTACAGTTGAAAACTGCGCAGTTAGACCGAATATGATGATGAGAACCGGTGTTTTGAAGACACCTCCCGCTATACCCACCATGGATGATCCAAGTCCAATGAGAAATGAGATTGAAATAACAAGAGTGAACTCAAAAATGATTTCTTGCATACAATGTTCTCCCCACACTGAACAAATTCGTTCAAGTTTATTATATCGTAATCAAAGGTTGCCAAAACTACCTCTCATTTAAATCAAGAGGTTAAACCAATAATATTGATTCGCGCCTCATATGCGATGTTCATAAGCAGTATTATGCCACAACAATATAGGTCGTGTTACTTTGAATATTCCATCGGACAAGCTGAGAGTGTTAGTTAACAGTGTAGTGACCACAGTTGAGAGTAGAGGTCTCTATGTTCACTCTACTGATCTGGAAATCAAGTATACACCCAGTAGTAAGAGTGCTAATACCCAAACAGCTAGACTTCCTCTTATAGTTGGGTCCTGTGTACTAAATGCCCTTGTTCCTCGTTCTGCGATGCTGTTAGTGGGTGGTCATGGTGGAGGTAAAACCACACTGGCAAAGATTCTGGGTCGGATGATGACAGGCAAGAGCCTTGAAGAAATCGAGGATGGTATTCTTCGAGGACACCCTCAACTCACTGAGGAGAAAATGGTTGCAACACTCAAACCAGGGCCGCTCATGAAAGATGGAGTTGAAGTTGTAGTCTGGCGTTCATTTGTAACTGGCTTTTGGAAAATCATAGACGAAGTAAATCGACTTACTCCACATTCTCAGAATATCCTACTCTCTCTTCTCGCAGAAGGTGAGGTCAAATATTATGATGAAGTAAAAAGATGCAATGAGTTCTGTCTTTATGCTACACTCAATCCAGCTGATCCGGGTACTTTTGAAATGGGGCCTCCCTTCCTTGACAGATTTGGAATTGCTGTGCCAATTACTATGCCTACTGTGAGTGACCTTGAGCTGATTCTCGCATCCAGAGACGACCGATTATTCGGTTATGATGAGCTGTGGCAAGTTCCCGCTCTTCTGACTGAAGAGAATCTCTTGACCATCTGGAATTTGGCTGACAAGATTCCCGTGTCCTCTGAAGCTTCTGAATACATGAGATCTATAGTTCGAGAGTTCGGAGCATGCATTCGCGGTGATAAGAGTCAATCTTCTGGGCTTACAGTAGAAACAGGTCTCTGTGATGGATGTCATTTTAATGTAGCAAAGAGTGTTTGTAACAAAGTGATAATTCCTCTAAGTGTCAGAGCTGCGAAGGATTTGAACCGGTATGCTAAGGCCGCTGCTTGGTTAGTTGGGGCGCAGGAAGTGAGCATTGAAATTGTGAAGTCTCTAGCACCTCTTGTATTTTGGCATCGAACTCGTTTTGTTAGAGATGAATTGGAGAGGGCTCCATACTACGGTGACATCTATGCTTTCACACAAAACCTTGTTGAACTGGCAACAGCTAGATTCGTCCAGAGAGGTGCCGCGATAGAAATCATTGAGAATATGAAGCAGGGGAAGCAATCGAAGGAATCGCTTGATACACTCAAAGAAATGGCAAAGAGTGATCTTCTTGTCCGACTTGATTATGCTCAATTTGCAAAGGAGCTAAAGAAATCAAAATATGCAAAGACAGTACAGAATATTGAGAGAGGGATAAAGGGCAAGGATGTCGACAGACTTACAGAACTACACGATGATCTTCTTCATGATACCGACTTTCCTAATCGAAGTATGCTCCTAAAACAGACAATCGATGCGTTGCATAAACTTACACTAACTCAATTTGAGTTGAATTTTGAACAATGGCAAGACATCTGGACAACAATCGGGGTTCGATATCCTAAACTAACACCGGTGCTGAAAGAAACACTTGAACCTCCCAAACGGAAAGTTCTCAGAATTGATGGACTCACCTTGGTAATCTATGTGACTGGTGACTCTCCTGAATCCTCTGTATTTCTCGAGATATCTGGAGGATCTGAGGCTTTGAAATTAAAGAAAGAATTGGAGGATCAATTGCAATCATAGGAGTCTGTCCAAATGGAGTCTTTTGGCACCGAACACACAGGTGATGATACCCTCAGAGAAGTTGCTGGACAAGCTTGGTCTCAGGCAATACACGATTTCTATCACCCGCCTCTTCCAGAACCTGAGATTGAACACAATCATGATGTATCCAGTTTCTTCTACATCGATTCTGATAGCTGGATCGTTCACCTAAACACTGCTGGTGTTCCTGTTCACATGCTAGTTTCTGATGCTGAACAGTATCTAATATCAGTGTGCCATCACGAGATCCAGCATTACCTCCTCTGTCCATTTGATGGTGTAATGAATGGACGGATGTTTACAGCTGCTCGAAAGCACGTGAATGATGCTACTGCTATGTTTGTTTGTAACTTGTATGCTGATCTTGTTGTGGATTCCAATTTACTCGGAAGTTTTCCAGTACTTACTCACAAGAGGATCAATTCTTCCATCCATGATTCGGCAGTTCGCATTCATGAGCACAGTGACCTGTGGAAACTGATCGTGACTTGTTACAGAGTTATGTGGGGTTTTCCAATTCCTCCTACTGTACAAATTAACCAAGACATCTTCGATACTGCCGCCGCAATTGTGGGTGTTGCACGAAGTTCTATTGATTACGAACACCAATGGCCAAAGGCATGTGAGAAGATTGCGAAGATAATTGATGAATGGAATCCTGAAGACGAGGACGGATTACCTGGCTCTTCTTCTGGAGGGGCAAAGAGCGTCACTCACGAAACTATCGATGGTTCTGAGGATACGATTATAGTTCCCCTTGATGTGGATGCGATAATGGGGAATCCTGTTGAAGCAAGAAATGGCGACCGTGCACAAAAGTGCAAAGACCAACCTGGACGACTAGATTCAGAAGAAGAGATGGAACGACTTGCTATGGATGTGGAACAACTTGGAGGTGATATCGATGACCTTCAAGGAGTCTACCTCACATCTGGAGTTGGTTCAGAGCGAGCTGCATGGACACGTTTCTGGTATAGAGCAAAAGCTCGAGGAGAAATCCGATTTGAAGTGGATACAGAACGTTTGAGCGGGTCGGCACCACTTGCCCCCGAAGTCTGGAGACTTGATGATCCAATTGAAGATCTTGACATCGTACTATCTCTTCAAACATTCCCAATTCTGATTCCTAATCGAACAACTCGAAAATGGCAACAATTCGAAACAGCAGGAGTGATGGTTTTTAAATCGCCTCCTGACATGTTGATTGTGATTGATTCATCGGGTTCTATGACTTGGTCAATACGAAAACATACAATATCTGGAAGTTACCATACTGCTCTCGTTGCTGCATTTGCAGCTATGGATTTTGCCTTTCGGCGGGGTTGTAGAGTGTCTGCAATAAATTTCAGTGATGGCTCTCAGATATGCGATTGGTCAAATGAACGAGCACCCGTGGAGCGAGTACTCTTATCATATCAGGGTGGAGGTACAATGGCTCCTGTGAAGAAGATAATGGAAGCATGTGATAAAGCTGAATCTGACGTGATTACTCTGCTCATTACAGATGCCGAAGTTGCCAATTGGAAGCAAATGGTAGACGCTGTGGAAAAATTATCAAAACGGGGGCACAAGCTCTTCATGTTTCATATTGGCGCTGGGAAAAGTTCGCGCACGACCAAGATTCATGAAGTTCTCTCTAAAGCTGGGGCTACAGTATACCCAATCAACTCAGTAAAGGACTTGCCTGGCCTTGTGGTGCGCGAAGTTCGTTCTGTGTATAGAAAATGAGTAATCAATGCTGAACCCAAACTTTTATCTCGGACCCAAAGTGGCAAACGGTTTGAGTCCCGCTTCACAAATAGGGTTTCTTAGAGGCCTTAATCATGTACGAGATTGTCGACAAGAAAATACTCAATGAAGTTACGAAGATGCTGGTTGTACAAGCACCTGAAGTTGCACGAGTTTGCAAACCCGGACAATTCATTATGATTCGTATTAATGAAACTGGTGAACGTTTCCCACTGACCGTTGCTGATTTTAATCGTGAGAAGGGAACCGTCACTCTTACTTTCCAGGAAGTCGGTAAATCCACAAAACTACTTGGAAGTCTGAATGTTGGTGACAAGATTCAGGACTTTGTAGGTCCTCTTGGCAAACCATCTCCAACTGACAAAGTCTATGGTACTGTTGTTGCAGTGGGTGGCGGATGTGGAAGTGCTATTGTCTATCCTGTTGCAAGAGCTTTCAAAGAGGCTGGAAACAAACTTATTGTCATCAATGGTGCGAGAACAATGGACCTTCTCATCTATAGAAAAGAACTCGAGAAGATCAGTGATGAGTTCTATGAAACCACTGATGATGGAACGTGTGGAACTCATGGATTTGTCACAACAGTACTCGGTGATTTGATCAAGCAAGGCAGAAAGATAGACCTCGTCTTTGCAGTCGGTCCCGTACCCATGATGAAGTTCGTTGCTAAGACCACTGAAGAAGCAAAGATACACACTATGGTCAGTTTGAATAGCATAATGGTAGACGGAACGGGTATGTGTGGAGCATGTCGGGTCACAGTAGATGGGCAGATGAAATTCACCTGTGTTGACGGTCCTGAGTTTGATGGTCACAAAGTAGACTTCAACGAACTCATGGAGCGATTGAATGCTTATGTTGACAAGGAAGCAATAGCGAATGAAGAGTGGGCTAAGACTCATGGAGGTGCAGAGTAATGGCTGAAGGTGAACCAAAACCAAAGAGAGAGCGCAAACCTCCAACAAAGAAAATACCTATGCCTGAACAAGATGCAAAGGCACGCAGTCACAATTTCGATGAAGTAGCCCTAGGATACACTGCTGAGCAAGCCATAGAGGAAGCAAAGAAGTGTATGCAATGTCGAAATCCAAAGTGCATCAGCGGATGTCCTGTTGAAGTTCCAATCAAGGAATTTGTTGCATTAGTTTTAGAAGGAAAATTCATGGAGGCTGCAGCGAAGATCAAAGAAACAAATAGCCTTCCTGCAATCTGTGGACGAGTCTGTCCTCAAGAAACTCAATGTGAAGCATCCTGTATCTATGGTATTCGCAATGAACCAATTGCAATAGGTCGATTGGAGCGGTTCGTTTCTGATTATGCTCGTCTTCATGGGGAGCCTCTCCCAGAACTACCAGAAAAGAACGGAAAGAAGATTGCTATAATTGGTGCTGGACCGGCCGGTCTCACTTGTGCTGGAGACCTCATTAATATGGGGTACAACGTTACAATCTTTGAGGCTTTTCACAAGCCGGGTGGTGTTCTAATTTACGGAATTCCTGAGTTCCGATTACCGAAAGATGTCGTGATGGCGGAGGTCGACTTTCTTGAGAAACTTGGCGTTGAAGTCAAGTTAAATCACGTGATTGGAAAGATTAGAACTATTGCCGAGCTTATGGAAGAAGACGGATATGAGTCAGTCTTCATAGGTAGTGGTGCTGGAGCTCCAAACTTTATGCGAATTGAGGGTATGAATCTGATTAACGTCTTCTCAGCAAACGAGTTTCTAACTCGAGTGAACTTGATGAAGGCATACCAATTTCCAAAATATGATACACCAGTAAAGATTGGCAAACGAGTCGCAGTAATTGGTGGAGGCAATGTAGCTATGGATGCTGCACGAACATCACTAAGACTTGGTGCTAATGAGGTTATGATTGTATATCGAAGAGCACGTGAGCAACTGCCTGCCCGTATTGAGGAAGTTCATCATGCAGAGGAAGAGGGTGTCAACTTCCATTTCCTTGTGAATCCAATCGAGGTTCTTGGTGACGATAAGGGTAAAGTCATAGGAATGAAATGTATCCGAATGAAACTCGGTGAACCTGATGATTCTGGTCGCCAACGACCTGTACCAATTAAAGGTTCTGAGTTTGATTTGAACGTGGATATGGTAATTGTAGCCATTGGTAACTCACCAAACCCCATCATCCCTGAATCAACACCTGGTCTTAAAATCTCCAGATGGGGTACTATTGAGATTAATGAAGAAACTGGAATGACTGACGTGCCTGGAGTGTTTGCTGGTGGAGATATTGTTACAGGTGCTGCAACTGTGATCTCTGCAATGGGTGCAGGGAAACGTGCAGCAAGAGGAATCCACGATTTCCTAAATGGAGAATAAAATCATTGGGGGTCTTGATGATCCCCATTTTTCTCCTTATACAGTAATTGCACAAAATATACTGGATTTATCCACTTCAACAATAGTTGCTTCTATGTCCAGTTGTGATATTAGATTGTTGAAATCCTCAGAAGTGAAAGTTATTGCCTTGAATCCATCCTTGCAAGAAATAATGCCATTCTTTGTCTGGTCCCAATCGATCTCTCCGATTAGACCTGCATCTGCTTGCATTATGAACCAGTCCAAACGATGCTTCCAGAAGTTGGGAGAATAACTCGAAAACAAACATACTCCTCCCGTTTTCGTTATGCGAATACTCTCTTGAATAAGATTCTTTGGATCCAACTTGAATGCAGAAATTCCATTTTGAATACACACCACTTTGTCTATTGAATTGTCTGGAAATGGTATTTTCTCTGCACTTGCTTGAATCAAATGACACTTTCGATTATTCTCAACATATTCCATGGCAAGTTCAAGACTTTCGTATGAAATATCGACCCCGATGACCTCTGACGAGAAAGGTAGTAACATTTCCAGAGCTCGACCATATCCACAACCTAACTCTATTGTATAATCTGAACTCCTGATATATTCTAGGACATAGTCCATTTCTGATTTGAGATACTCTTGTACTCTTGGAGGTGCTATATCATAGCATCTCTTGAGATTGTCAGATGACAACTTTTCAGAATAGTATGCATTCATTCTATCGAGCTCTCATGTTTTCATCCATCTAAGTATGAAATGAATTTTACTCTTCAAGAAATGCATTGATATAGCCAATATACCATAAGGGAAACATTACTCATATGAGTGTGGCAACATATGGAATCTAAACCCATAACCACCGAAGAGATGCGTTCACTTGAACTCAATGCGAACTATCTTGGGGTCTCTCACAGTCTGCTCATGCAGATAGCAGGTCGAGAAGTTGCTCGAGTAATTATTGACAATGAGGAAGTCGAGAACAAATCAATTGTAATACTATCAGGACTTGGCGGAAATGGTGGTGATGGTATCGTTGCTGCAAGGTATCTTGATGAAGTTAATGCAAAAGTAGAGGTATTTCTCCTCGGCCATGAGAAAACAATATCAAATGAAGATACACTGGTGAATTGGAATATACTGAAGAATCTACAACGCATTGTCACATCTGCGCTCAAAACCGAAACTGCTGTAAAATCCTGTAAACGAATAGAATCTGCTGACATCATAATAGACGGATTAATGGGCTTTGGGCTCCATTCAAACCTTAGAGAACCATTACTAACCGCGGTGAAAATGATCAACAAATCTAAAGCTGTCAAATACTCAATTGATATGCCAACGGGTATCGATTCTGATACTGGTGAGGTTCATGGACACGCAGTAGTAGCTGACCACACAATTTCTCTGCATGCCATCAAAGTTGGATTGACAAAAGCGCAGAGATATGCAGGGGAAAATCATGTTGTCACAATTGGAATTCCTCGGGAAGCTGCGTATGTATGCGGTCCTGGAGACCTCTCTTCTTTCAACCAACCCCGAAGTTCTTCATCTAAGAAAGGTGATTCTGGGCGAATTCTTGTAATTGGAGGAAGTGATGTTTATTCAGGAGCACCTGCACTTGCAGGGATTGCTGCCCTTCGTACTGGTTCTGATTTAGTCAGTATACTAGCCCCTGAACCTGTTGTGCCAGCAATCCGTGAGTACAGTCCTAATCTTATGGTGAAAAGTTTAGGGACTAAGATTCTACAATCAGAGTCTGTAGACATTGCACTTGAACAGATAAACAAGAATGATGTTATAGCTTTCGGGCCTGGATTGGGAACTCTTCCTGAAACAAAGATTGCTGTGAAATCACTTGTCGCAAAAATTATCGAAAAAGGTAAACCACTAGTGCTTGATGCCGACGGACTCAAGGCAATCGCGTCTTCTCAAATTACGATGAATCCTGATAGTGTTGTTCTCACACCACATTGGGGCGAGCTGAAAATCCTACTTTCAACAGATCTTGGTGATTCAAGAGATCATAAGAATCGAATCAAAAAATCTATCGATGCTGCTGTTCAATACAACTGCATTGTTCTATTGAAGGGTCCGGTTGATGTAATCGCTCATCCTAATGGCATTTACAAGTTGAATCGAACTGGTGTACCTGCAATGACTGTGGGAGGGACCGGGGATGTCCTAACCGGAATCATAGCGTCACTTCTATCTCATAGAGGAACTGCATTCCAAGCTGCTGCAGCTGGCGCATTTGTTTCTGGGCTTGCTGGCGAGTTGGCTGCGCGTGAGCTTGGGGACCATCTAGTCGCAACTGACTGCATAGAGAAGATACCTGATGTGTTTAACAAATTCTAGGACAACTTATCCTACAACTACACGATTACCGGCATTTGTTCTAAAAGGTTCCGAGCTAGGATCTTGTTCTCTGGAGTAACTGGAACCCATACTATTCCAACATCAGGCTGTCCGTAAAGAATGACAGATCCTTCTGGTGCTAAAAGGACAGCAGGAAATCCTAGGAGGTCCTCTTCGCCATCAACAATAACTAGCGTCGAACTCTTCTGATGAATCGCAGTATCGATTACTGACCAAGCTTCAGGATAGATGACCGCTGCTGGGTTGTAAATGAGATACTCCTGAGGAACCTTGAACTCCTTTCTGTATGTTCCTCTCTTTGTAATCCCATCAACTATCATCACTTGAGGAGTATATCCTTCTTCTAGAACTGTTGCAGAGGTAACATCTCCAACTGTAATCACTAGATTAGGTGATTCCTTCTCTATTCGTTTGGTTATACGTTTCTCTGGAGGACCGTCCTTTGCATCGAAGACTTCCCCTTTTGGTGCCTTCAATCCAGAACGCCCTTCAAACTGGAGAAACCGAGGTGGTTCCGTTGTCCCTATCAATTTGCAACCGAGTCTATCAATCTGACCATTACGGATTCTTGCAGATGCTATTTTCTCTCCATCATTTGCTCGTACTGGTTTTAAAAATTCGATAATATCTTCCACACCGAGTTTCTGTTTCCTGATATCTAATGCCCCTGACTGAATCTCAGTGCAGCAAGGGCCCTCATACATTAAAAATGTCGCATTATCTTTGATATGGAGTAGCTCTTCATTCTTTGTAATGGCCTTGACCTCAACGATGTCTTCTAACTTGCATTTAATCAGATATTCTTTGAGTCTATCAACTCGTAATTCGAGTGGTTGGATAAGATTCTGGAGTTCCAATCCTTTGCCAACAAGTTCTCCATCTGTTACTGCTGCCATTGGATTAGACATCTCCACCAATCTATCAATCATCACTTGGTGTCCAAGATGTAGACGGTCGAAGAGATTCAGAGCCCACGTTTCCATTTGACTCACTACTTTTATACCACCAACTGGAACACTTAATATCCTTGGTTTCATCTCTAGTTTCAACTTCAAGGGATGTATTCACTAGTGGAGATACTGGCAGTAGCAGATGTACACAGTCCGAGATATCTGAACGAGTTCAAAGACTCTCTAGCAACACTTAGTGCACCTGATGTTTTCTTATTTGCTGGCGATATGATCAATCGCGGAAATGCTGCTGAGTATGCAACTGTGCTCAATGTCATTGAAGACACTCTTGGTACAGAGTTTCCAATTGTTGCATGTTTTGGAAATGAAGAATATAATGAGGTAAGAAAGGATATCATCTCCGTCGTTGGTGACCGGGTACTCTTTCTGGATGAAAAATCAACAATATTGAATCACAGTTCTCTACAAATTGGAGTTGTTGGTACACAAGGCTCTCTTGACAAGGCTACCACTTGGCAACGAACGAATATCCCCAGTGTCAAGGGCGTTTTTGAAAGACGTGCAGAACGTGCTGCGTCGCTTTTGAAGAAGTTTGAGAAAAAAGTTGACAGACGCATTCTTTTGATGCATTATAGTCCCTGTTTAGAAACATGTGCAGGTGAAGACGAAAGAGCCTTTTCATGGCTTGGTAGCAGGAAATTCTATCGAGTTGTCCGTGACCTATCTCCGGACCTTGTCATCCATGGGCATGTTCACAATTCAAAAACGCATGCAGCTAAGATAGGAACGACGTTGGTTCACAACGTGTCATTGCCGGCAGTAGGTTCCATCACCAAACTGAATCTCTGGGATTGAAATACATGAGAATTGCTGCGGTCGGAGATATTCATTGTCCAAGATTTCTCTCCATATTTGAGCAGTCTCTCCGAGAGATAGAAAAACCCGATGTTTTTCTCCTAGCAGGTGATATCGTAAACCGTGGGAAAGTAGATGAATACCCATTTGTCGTCAATAGCATTGACTCGGTTCATGAGCGAGTTCCGATTATCGCATGTTTTGGCAACGAGGATTATAGTGAGTTATACCCTAAACATCATCTTGAGGAACTAGTAGGTGATCGAGTAACATTACTTGATGACTCAACCGTAACTTTGTCAATCAGAGGTTCGACCCTTGGTGTGGTTGGAGTCTCTATTGTCAATGAGAGTGTAAAAGACATAGAAACAATGGAAACTATCTTTGAAGAACGCGCGAGAAGGATATCTGAGGGTCTACGGAAATTGACAGAGATTGCAGATTATACCGTTGTTTTATCTCATTATAGCCCCCTTGTGGAAGCAGAAAATGCGTTTTCGTGGTGGTATGAAAAAGCTGTGAAAAATGTAATGCCTTCTTTAATTATTCATGGCCACATACATGATTCAATAAAAAATAGAGTGGTGGTAGAGTCCACACCAGTCTACAATGTGGCTCTACCAGCAGTGGGCTCAATCACTGAAATTATTCTCTGAGATTGAGTTCTTATTCATGTCCAGTGACTTTCATCACCGGTTCAAATTTGTATCCGTAGACGATGATTCCTCCAGAACCAAATTCCTTGATCTTTCGGAAGCATGAACGAACTCTCATTCCAATTTTTACGTCTTCTGGATCAACATTCACTATCTGCGCAGTGAGTCTAGTGCCCTCGTCAAGCTCGACCTGAGCTATCACATATGGAATTTGACGTTTGAAATCTTCAGGAGCTTGGCGGACAATTGAGAATGTGTAAATCTTTCCCAATCCCTTGAATGTATGAAGCTCAAGTTTTCCTTTCCTTCTGCACGTTGGACAAACAGGTCGTGGTGGGAAGAAGTATGTGTTACATGTTTTACACATGTTACCCTCGATTCTGTACATAGCCCTGATTCGTCTCCAGACTTGTGCTACACCTTGTTCTGCCATTTGATATCATCTCCCGAGAATGTGAACTATACTAGTGGCACCTGTACCACCTATGTTCACTGCGAGTCCTTTCTCTGCTCCATCGACTTGACGCTTGTCTGCTTCGCCACGAAGCTGTAAGCACAACTCGACTATTTGTGCTACTCCGGTTGCACCTACTGGATGTCCTCGTGCTTTGAGTCCTCCAGAGGTATTGACTGGGAATTTGCCACCAATTTCGGTTATGCCTTCTTCTAAGGCTTTACCACCCTCACCTTTCTTTGCGATGCCAACATCTTCAGTGATGATTATCTCTCCGATTGAAAAACTGTCATGTAATTCTAGAACATTAATATCCTTGAGTTCAAGACTTGCTTCATGAAGCGCTGCCTTTGTTGAAGATACAACGGCATCCATAGTAGTGATTGATTTTCTATCATGCAAAGCGAGAGTATCACTTCGTTGTTCTGATGATTCAATGATGATTGGTGTATCTGTGTATTTTCTAACAAGATCTTCTCTGCACATCACAAGGCCTGCAGCTCCATCGGTAATCGGTGCAGAATGAAGTACTCTGAGAGGATCAGCTAACAACCCTGATTTCATAACAACTTCAATTGGAACTGCCTTCTGGAATTGAGCAAACTCATTATGGACTGCATTTGCATGATTTTTAACAGTCGGCAAAGCTAGCTGTTCTTCCGTCGTACCATATTCCATCATGTGTCTCCGTGCCATGAATGCATAGAGCGCAGGGAACGTGGCACCGAACATACCTTCCCATTCCCAATCGCTTGCAACCGAGATTGTATTCATTGCCTCTGTCTGATTGACATCACTCATTTTCTCGCTACCGAGAACGAGCATAACATCATGTTCACCAGATTTGATTGCCATATACGCTTGCCTTACAGCAGCACCACCACTGGCACAGGCTGCTTCAACACTATATGCTGGAATATTTCCAAGACCACCCATATCCACTGCAAGAGCACCAAGATGTTCTTGACCTGTGAATCTACCAGCGCTCATATTTCCGATGACCATTCCATCAATATCTGCACCGGGAACTCCTGCATCAAAGATTGCGTACATTCCGGCTTCAAGAGTGATATCTCTGAGGTTCTTATCCCAAAGCTCTCCGAATTTTGATATTCCAACTCCGGCTATTGCTACTTTGTTACTCATTTTTTCAACCTCCTATCCAAGAGCCTTGATTTTACGTCTGAACTTTGCGTATGTCGCGTAGTCTACGTACGTTTTTCGTTCAACATAATCATCAACTGTTGGAACTTCACCCCGGCGGTCCTCAATCGCATCTTCAACAGTCATTGAGAAAGCATCGCTCCCTGCACCAGAACCATAAGCTACTACAAAGAGCTTTGATCCAGGCTTAGCAATATCTAAGACTCGTGCTAGACCCATCATTGCTGATCCCGAGTACGTGTTACCAATCTGACGGACAACTAGACTGTCCTCGAGCTTCTCCTTGGGTACCCCAAGTTGGGCTCCCATTGCGGTTGGAAATTTTCCGTTAGGTGAATGAAACACAAAGTAATCATAATCATCGATTGTGGTCTTCGTCTTTTTAAGCAAGGACTTCGCTCCTGCTTCAACGTGTCTAAAGTACGCTGGTTCTCCAGTAAATCTCGCACCATGACTTGGATAATCTTCTCCCTCTCGCCGCCAGAAGTCTGGTGTGTCTGTGGTGAATGAAACTGTTTCCTCAATTGTAGCTAGTGGGTTCTTAGACCCAATTAGATAAGCTGCACCACCTGCTGCCGCTGAATATTCCAAAGCATCACCAGGCCTTCCTTGTGCAGTGTCTGAACCAATAGCCAGACCAATTTTAATCATCTTAGATTTTACAAGTCCCATGCACATTTGGATTCCAGCAGTACCAGCTTTACATGCGAATTCAAGATCTGCACATGTTATATCATGTGTGCATCCAATAGCTTCAGCAACTATAGTTCCTGTAGGCTTTACTGCGTAGGGATGTGATTCTGAACCTATGTATACTGCTTCGATATCTCTGGGATCTATCTGTGCTCGTTTAACGGCGTTACGCGCAGCCTCGACAGAAATTGTGGCCACATCTTCATCGGGTCCTGGAACCGACTTTTCAAATACACCAAGTCCCTTACCGATAGATCCACTATAATCACCCCAGACTTCCGCAATGTCTGTGGTCTTAATCCTATAACGTGGGACGTATACACCATATCCTACAATACCAACCATATGCAATTCTCTCCTTATATGACAAATCGGTGAACGTCGAATTGCGTTACGTCATTATTTTATGGGTCTGCTTGCAAGGTTCTTATGAAGCTTGCGTTGACGCCTCCGAATTTTTTACGACTATTACCGAATGTTCTCTATTTGCTTTGTATTATGCCGACGAAAGAAAGGGACTGCTCCAGCTATTTATGGCTAACGACATAACGATGATGATTGTTGATTTCTCATTAGAACTTTGTCGAAGAATGCTATGTGAATTAACCTCATAAGGCTCGCCGCGAACATTCTATTAGTGGTTCTAATGTCTGATGCACTGAAGGAGAAATACATTCAAAGAGTTGTTGTGGAAGAGTCGAAAACAGTTGCGGAACTGCTTCTTGACCTGATGCTTTCCACAGACCATGTTGTATTTGTTGAAGGTAAACGCGTACCATTAGATTTTCGAATTGATGTAAATGAAAGTGTAGTTATCCTTCCGCTCATTGCTGGTGGTTAGTCCTCGGTTCATGGAATTTCATTTCGTTTAAGAATTTCTGAATAGCAGGTTGCAAATCTTTCTTACTGAACCCTCTCATAGACTTCACATGTTCTTGTAATGATTTAGCAAGCATTTTTGATGTTCCAGAGCTAAATTGCGTTGCCCGTTTTGGAGTCATTGCTACTTCTTCAGGTACTCCTAATTTCATTGCTAACTCTCTAAATACCAATTTTCTTGATGGAGTTTTATTTGGATTGATATTCAATGCGGCAGGTATTGTTAGTGCTGTCTTAACAAATTCTTGATCTAGAAAAGGAAAGAATGGAGTAAGTCCATGATATTTGATGACACGAGTGTCTCGTTGGATATTTACCTCATCAGTAATAGAAACATCTGCCCAGAGAGCTTCCTCAACTTTTTCTGTACCCTCTGAAATTAGCAGTTTCTCATACCTTGCATATCCTGCGAATAATTCATCTGGACCTTGTCCTGAGACAAGCAGTGGATAACCTCTTTTTTGCGCTTCTTGTGAGGCAATAAAGAATGGAATTGAAATCTCAACGTCCATACGTTTTCGCGTCTTAATCGTATGAACTACTGTTGGAAGCACATCCCACAATGATTCTGAATCGATTTGCACTTCGATGAGATTGAGAGACATTGCTCCTGCTGCTCGTACTGCCACTCTCTCATCATGTGAATCTTTGCAACGAGCGGTGATGAGTAGTGTATCATCACATATTTGACTCGTCATATGAGCTGCAAGAGCGCTATCCACTCCTCCAGAGAAAAGTACCGCACATCTTTGCTCTCCACGTAATAATTCGAAAGATCTTTCTAAGTGAATCCTCAATAACTTCAGCACACTCTGAGGATCTGCATCACGTTGCACCTCTGGACGTACTACAAGACCTAACATCGAAACACAATATCCTCTGATTGTTACTATGCTCAATTTACCCGAAGGAAGTGCTTGTAGA
>Ga0315535_1000583_pt1 | contig 25667 bp, 32 predicted proteins | sample SalMarSW160220MG_2_FD_203092 | JGI IMG/M metagenome (GOLD analysis project Ga0315535, IMG submission 203092) | Salt marsh sediment microbial communities from the Plum Island Ecosystem LTER, Massachusetts, United States - Salt Marsh Sediment SW1602-20 ... | reverse complement strand
CCATATGAGCATCTCGTGCGAGATACTTCCGTCACGTGACGCTTTGTAGCCTGGATCGGAGCCCCGGCACGGGGGACCCATTTCGCGCCTTCAGCAAGCGCGCGTGGGTGCATGGCCGGGCGACCGGACACGTCGATGCGGGAATCGACTCTCGTGGGCCGGCCCGGCCGACTCGCGCCGTCCAGCTGCCGGATGGCGGCGTCCGTCTTCAGTGTCGTGCCAGGTGCCGGAGAGAGCGGCGGAATCCCGCGCCGTCGGTGCGGTGCGGTGCGGTGCGGGGCTGTGGTGGTGGGCGTTGAGGATGGAAGGCCGAACCGCTGGAACTACCAAACGCCCATAATCCACGTTATGTCGAGTTCCGACGTATCGTTCTCTTTATCAGCCGCGGGCCACTCCTCCGCGAGGATTGACGGCCCGTTCATGTACCAACCGAGGAGGGGGCGACTCGCCGACATCGACGCTACCCGCGGGTCACCAGTTCCGACCGTGCAAAAGGCGTGGGGTGCGGCGGGCATTCCATGTCGGGCCGGCCGGCTCCCTGCTTCTGATCACCGCTCCCGCCTGCCGAGTGGACAACCCTTCACGCCCTACTGATGCGCCGTCTCACGGACTCGAGCAGATTCTCAGGGGTGCTGTTGAAGGCGATCCGGCTGTCGGGTGCCTCGCTCCTGATCAGGTTGATGATGGTTTCGAACAGCTCCAGAAGGTCCTCTTCCTTCCGGATGCCCCCACCAACAACAACGCAATCCCAGTGTTGAGCGCGTAGGGCCGCGGCTACCCGCGTCGCGATGTCATCGCTTCCATCGAGACCGACCAGGCACGCCTCGGTGTCATACCCGTCCCCCGCCAACGCCTCCAGGCCGGTGCGGATAGCACGTGCCACCGGTTCGGGGTCCCACGGACCGGGCACCCGATGGGGATCGAGCCCGATTACGAGCACCTTCTTCACGCCTGCCATCGTACAGGTGCCGCTATCCCCACATCGTTGAACTCACCCCTCCCCTATCCTTGCGGTCGTGCCCGCCGACCATCCCACCATCGTTGCCACCTCGGGCGGGTACCGCTTCGGAACCCGTGTTCGGATCGAATTCAACGCTCTTGTCCTGCACGCGATCGAGCGCTCCGGCGTCTCAGGTCGCCGCCCGCGGCTGACCTATGTCGGCACTGCGATCGGTGACCAGCGCAACGTTGCGTACGACATGGTGGAGGCAGGCCGAGTCGCAGGCATTGAGGTCTCGTCCCTCGACCTCTTCCCGATGCCCAACTTCGAGGACATCGAAGGGCACCTTCTCGACCAGGACGTGGTGTGGGTCCAAGGTGGCTCGGTCGCGAACCTGTTGGCGATCTGGAGCCTGCATGGGCTCGACAGCATCCTGGAGAGGGTGTGGAAGGCGGGAGTCGTGCTGAGTGGCGTGTCGGCCGGTTCGATCTGCTGGTTCGTCGGAGGAACCACCGACTCGTTCGGACCGGACCTGCGGCCGGTGGTCAACGGGTTGGGACTCCTCCCCTACGGCAATGGTGTCCACTACGACTCTGAGGACCAGCGACGCCCCTTGGTGCAGCGCCTCGTCGCCGAGGGCACGCTCCCGGAGACGCATTGCACGGATGACGGAGTCGGGCTCGTCTATGAAGGCACAACGCTCGTTGAAGCCGTCGCCGAAGTCGACGGCAAAGGTGCGTATGTCGTGACCCGCAGCGGGGATCTCGCTGTGGAAGAGCGTGTCGTCCCCCGGCGGCTCTCCCCACCCGGCTGAGCCTCTTCGACCGGCCGCGCTCCCCTCCTGGGGCAGCTGGCCATCAGCCGGAGGTAGCCACCTCGATCTCTCGCCACGCCACCCAGGAAGGGCTCTCGACCGTTTCGACGCGCAGCGCGTCGATCGCCGGCCAGGATCCGTCATTCACCAACACGAGTATCTCGCCGTCGCTTGTTACTCCACGGAGTGTTCCCAAGAGAACGAAGCCATCAGAGTCGACCGGTGATCCAAGCACCCGATGCACGGTCTCTCCGGCGGGGTACTGGGAAATGTTGAGCGTGATCTGAGAAGCCGTGACGGGATCTCCGAGATCGATCTGGATCCGCTGGGGTGCGAAATCGCCGGCGGACCACAACGTGCCCGGGTCTCCGTCGACGGCGAGACTCGCCGGCTTCCCGGCCTCCGTGCTCGAAGCCGTGGCCGGCTTGCCCCTGGCCGCGTTGGAGCCGCCGTCGGTGAAGCCCAGGAGTGACCGATCCTCGAAGTAGGAGCGAATGAACCAGGTGAACGTGTAAGGCTCCGTCTCGGGCAGAACATGGTCCGGATGATCGACCCACGACTGAAAGAGCACGTGGTCGGGGTGGATTCCGTTCTCGTCCTCCAGCCGCAGGACCCGCTCCCCCATCACCTCGATGTCGACCTGGTCACTTGGATCCGAACCGTTCCCGGTGTAGATCATGCCAACTGGCACACCGAGGTCTCTCCCGAACTCCACCAGCTCCCTCACCATGCCTGGCCAGTCGGTCCGCGACCAATCGATATCCAGATGAAGGAATGCCAGATCGTATCCGTTGACCGTACGGAACGTCTCCACCCAGTTCTCGAGCGCTGTGACCTCGACTGGCTCGGGCGTAGGCTCCGTGTCGCCCACGACGACGTCGGGGAACCGGGATCGCATCGCGTCGACGAAGTCGCCGACCTCCTCCGCTACCTTGGTTGTGGACCACTGGCATGCGTTTTGACCTTCGTAGACCGCACCGTAGTAGTAGGGCTCGTCGAGGGCGATCAGATCGAGCGTCCCTCCAACCTGCTGGATGCGGTCGGCGATCAGGAGCCCCCCATCCGATCCGCCGAAAGCCTCGACGCCCACGCCGCATCCTTCATCAGGATCGAGGGGGCCCACTTCGACGGCAAGTAGCAGCCCTCTACGTCGTATGTCGGAGACCGCCACCGCAAGCTGGTCGTTGGTTGCGTCTGCGACCCATTCCCCGTAGAGCTTGAACACCTGGAGATGAGAAGCTGCGATTCGCCAATCGGCCTTAGGGATGAACAGCCCCATGAAGTCGGCGGAGCCTATGAACGGTCGCCCTGGCCCGGTTGGCAGTGGCGGCAGCGGAGCAAACCAGGCGAGTTCGCCGGATGCGTCCGGCAGTGGCGGGAGTGTCGATGTTGGGGTGGTTGTGGTCGTCGTGATGGTGGCCGGGACGGAGGATGTCGGGATGGTGGAAGAGGTGGTCGACGAACTGGTCCCGTTTGTGGTCGAGACGTCCACAACCGACGAGCATGCAGTGGCGATCAGCATCACGAACAGGCAGCAGTAGCGCACGTCGGCGGCATGCTACCCCCGATCTACCCGCCGCCCGGAGGATGAAGCAATGGGCAGCGGACTCGCGCACCGCTACGCCCCCGAGAGATCACGGTCCGTGCGCCGCTCTGAAGATGCCGCGATAGATTCGAGCAGTAGCAACTCCCCGCCGCCGACTGAGGAGCTGACACCTACCCCCTCTCCCCCACCAGGGTAGCGATCTCGTCGAAGTCGGCTCCCGCCCTGACGAGATCCGCAACGCTCGCGCCGTCGAGTGCCGGCCGAGGGTGAGTCCACCAGTCGATGCGCTCCCATTGATCCAACTCGGGTTCTCGACCCACACCGTCCAGGATGTAGCCGGCGTGGACCTGGAACGCGGGCCAGGTGGGGCCTGCCAGCCCGTAGACACAGATCAGCCTGGCACGATCCGGCGGATCGACCAACTGGTAACGAAGGTCTCGCCAACTCAGGTAGTGACCGGCGGACCAAAGCGTGTCCAAGCTTCGTGTCATGGCCGCCCATTCTCCCGCGTCTGGTGACTTTGTCCCACGACTGTCCGTGGCGTAGTGCGGCCGAAAAGGTCTGGAGCTCATTGTGTGGGTTCTGGGAGGTCATCGGGCCAGTCGGGGTGCTCACGCAACCATCCTTCGGCCAATCGCTTCGGCGCGCGTGACATCCAGGCGTCGGCAACCACTTCGGCTACTTCTCTTCTGCTCATCTCGCCGAGCCGCGAGGCTCTCACGAGCACTGCGGGGTACCCGGCGAAGTGCGAGGTGGTGAAAAACGGGGTCGACTCGTCACGGACGAGTGCCTGCTTGGCGTCCTCGGAGTCGACCCAGAACGCGATCACGTCGGTGTAGCGCTCACCTGTCTCGGGATTCACCGCGTCGGGTCGAGGATTCCTGAAGAAGACGAAGCTCTTGCCCCGCACCTGGTAGATGGGGTTTCCGCCTGATCCCTCGATCCGCTTCGCGCCGGGCATCGATGCTGCCATGTCATGAAGATCGTTGAGCGTTGCGGGTTTCGGAGCCACGGACGCAGGCTATCGCACGAGGTCAAACACGAACTCGCAGACTACCTCCAACACATCCTGCTCCCCGGGCGTCAGGACGCGTTCAGGCAGACAGATCTTGAGGTCTTCATCCCAACGGGTAAGGACCACACCGGCGTGGTCGGTGTCGACAAGCACCAGCCGGGAGTTGGTCCCTGCGCTCGTCATCGTCTCGTACATGATGTGCGATCCTTGCGCCGGCAACATGCGGTCGGCAGTTCCGTGAATCAGGACCACGTCGACATCCGTTTGTGTTGATGCGAGCTCCAGTGGCGGACGGGAGGCCGTGGCTATGGGGATCGCGTACTGCCCGGCGAGGCCGATGACCCTACCGAACGGGTTCCTTGGATGATCGAGGGCGTATCCGAGCGCCGCTCTCGCTCCGCGCGACCACCCGATCAGACAGGCCCTGTCCCAGTCGACTGCCGCCCCCCGGAGACGTTCCTGGGTCCACTGCACCGAAGCGAGCAACGCTGCTCGACCCTCATCGATCGCTGTCGACGACCAGTCCGCCACGACAACCACCGCTCCCCCATCGGCGAGTTCCATGCCGAGCTTCCGCATCACCTGTCGCTCGTTGGGAGTGATCCCGTGCCACAACAGCACGACGGGAGCCGGATCCGACACCGAGGGAACCAAGACGTCGGCGTAGTAGTCGGAGAAGTATCGCTCGGTCGTGACGTCGATGTCGTGGGTCATGGTGCCTCGGGCCAAGAGTGTAGGTTCGCCAGGCTACGTGACGATTGTCACAATTCGCGTGCAACCGTTTCGCCGCCCCCACGCGTTGTACTGGGAGAAGGAGCGAGGACAGGATGGCCGTAGACGTGCATGAGGACGCTCAGTCGGATGACGGCGACGTCTTTGTCGAGCATTGGCCTTCCCTCCTGCGCTACGCGACTGCCCTTGTCGGGCCTTCTGACGCCGAGGACATCGTCATGACGGTCTTCGATCGTGCCATGAGGCGACGACGACTCTCGGACCTCGACAATCCCAGGGGGTACCTCTTTCAGAGCGTCTTGAACGAGGCACGGGGTTTGAGTCGTCGTCGCCGGCATATGCAGCTCGTCGGCGACGTCGCCGCGCCCCAGGACCGGGGACTTGCAGAGGTGCTGGACGTCCTGATGGGGCTCCCTGTGAGGCAGCGTGCCGTCATCTACCTCCACTACTGGGAGGGTGCGACGGTTGCCGAGATCGGCGACATGATGCACGTCGTTCCCGGAGCGGTCAAGCGCTATCTGTTCCTCGCCAGGCGGAAGTTGAAAGGGGTACTGTGATGTTGAACAGGGATCAGGAGGACCGGCTGCGCAAGGCCCTGTCGGTTCTGATGGCGCACACACCGGAACGCGGCGGCCCACCGGCACCCCACACTCTCCAGCCGGCCACGTCGAGGCGGCGTCCGCGCCCTTTTCTGGTGGGCGCGCTTGCGTTCCTCGTTGTCGCAGTCGCGTTTGTCCCGATACTCCTGTCGAGCGGACATAGCCGAACGCAGTCGACGGGTGGAAGCCCCGGGACCACAGCGACTCCCACCTCCACAGACACCATCCCGACCACCACCACTCCTGTCCCGACGGTCCTCGCGCTGGGCGACGTCGAGGTGATGCCCTTTCAACTTGGGGTCACGTCTTCGATGCGCTCATACGACGGGGCCCTCTACGCGTCCCAAGGAGACCAGGTGCTGGCGCTTTCGAGTGATGGCACCGCCACACCCCTTCTCGAGGCCGTTCCTGGTGATGGCGAAGGCCTGTTTGCTGTTGGCCATGTCATCATGCAGATCATCGAGGACGACTCTCCTACTCGCGGCAGCGTCTCGCCAGATTCGGCCGTCACGGGACCTCTGACGGTCCAGATCTACGATCCGATCTCTGGTAGTTCGTGGACGAGTGAGCTACCGAGACCCGAGGACCCGTCGATGTCACCCATTCCGGCCGATGCGCCTGACAGCTGCGCGCTGGGCGGCTATCAGAGTTGGGTCTTGGCTGATGCGGGTGCGGTCGGAGATAGCCTCATTGTTGCTGGCCATCTCTTCTTCGTCGGGATGCTCCCGGACGGCACATATCTCTGCGACGGCGAGTCGGTCCCCTACATCTGGACTTCCGGCGACGACGGGCACACCTGGCAGATTCACCAGGGACCTGCCCTCTCGTCGATCCAGTGGACCGGGAACCGATTCGTGGCCTGGTCTGCGAGCGTGGGCTCGCCCAGCGCCGAGAGAGTACTGACGTTTGAACCTCAGGAGCTGCTGACGTCACCGGACGGTCTGGAGTGGACGTCGGTCGCAACCACTCCTCCGCTCCCCACGGGCACGATCCTCGGTGGCAGCAGTCTCGCCAGGAATGGAGACATCATCGTCGGCTGGTCCGGGGTCTCTCGCTGGACAGCCCTTGACCAGATCCCCGAAACAGTGACCGATCCTGGACAACTCCAAGATGTCTTCTTCGCGGGGACGGATGTCGAGTCGACGCTGGCAAGGATCGGAGTCGACCTCCCGCTCGACGAGACGGACCGGCTGTTGATCGCTCAGTACGTCGGGACCGTGCAGCCGATCTCGGCGTCGGTGGCAGTCTCAACCGATGCGGGCCAGACATGGACCACGAGGAGGATCGACAAACCCGTCGTGGCGGTTGTGCCTGTAGACGGAGGTTTCGTCGCTGTCACCAACGGCGGCATGCAGCAATCGAGGCTTCTCACGTCTTCAGACGGCGCAACGTGGCAAACGGCAGGCGAGGTTCCAGGTGGTGCCGTCTGGTCCGGTGGACTCGCCTCGACGGGTGATTCGGTCTATGTGCTCCCTGAGACGGGGCACCTGTGGAAGATCCCGGTGCGCTGACACCTAGTCCTGCGACCGAATCCAGTCGCCCACCAGCCGCTCCAAGGTCCCGAGAGGAACGTCGCCGTGACCGAGCACGACGTCGTGGAACGCCTTGATGTCGAACCTGTCTCCGAGCCGCTCTTTCGCAGATTGACGGATCTTCTCGATCTCCAGCCGTCCCATCATGTAGCCGAGAGCTTGCCCAGGATTGCCGATGTAGCGATCGATCTCGCCCTCCACCTGCTTCCTTGTCATCGGGCTGTGGTCCACCATGTAGGTGATCGCCTGCTCGCGGGACCAACCCAAAGCGTGCAGACCGGTGTCCACCACCAGACGACAAGCTCGCATCGAGTCGGCGGCGAGCATCCCCACACGGTCCATCTCAGACGAGTACAACCCCATCTCGTCGGCAAGGCGCTCCGTGTAGAGCGCCCAGCCTTCGAGGTAGGCGACGGACAACGGCTGCTTGTGCAGGTCGTGGAGATCCTCATTCTCCAGCGTCAGCGCGACCTGAAGATGATGTCCGGGAATGCCTTCGTGATACGCCGTCGCCTCGAGCTGGAAGGTTCCCCACATGGAAGGATCCGCTGTATTGAAGAAGAACGTCCCCGGCCGCGAACCATTCTGAGAGGGTTGTGAGTAGAACGCAAGAGGACCCTGATCGATAGACGTCGCCACACATGGTGCCTGTGGCAGGACACCGAACCAGTCGCCCATTGCTTCAGACGCCTTGGCGATTGCCTGTGTGGCGTCTGCCACCAGCGTGTCTGGATCCTTGTAGTGCAGGTCCGGGTCCTCTCTCAGTCGGGCGTAGATCTCACCCACATCGGTGGTCCCCAAGAGCGGCCCGGCCACTTGCCGGTACTCATCCTCCAACCGCTCGATCTGCGCCAGACCGATATCGTGGATCTCCTGGGCCGGATATGAGCGCGTGACGTTTCCGAGGATGAGATCGTCGTAGTTGCCACCTTCGTAGTAGGTCAGGCCGGCGCGTTCGTCAGGTGGAGCCGCAGGCAGCACCACATTCTCGACCGTGGAGCGCAGCGACTTCCATGCAGGGCGGATCTCCTCTACGACGACATCCCGAAGAGCACTCTTCCAGACAGCTGAGGCCTCGTCGTCCAGTTCTGACGGTGGGGCCTGGCCAAGCAGCGGATCCTCGTCGGGGTCGGTTGAGAGATGGCGACCGAGCCCTGCAATGGTCTGTTGCACAATCGTCCGAATCGGCACCCGACCCCTGGTCGCTGCCGACCCCAGGCGCTCCTCGAATGCGGCCAGCGTGGGGACGAGGTTGTGCAGCTTGACGAGATACCGCTCCCCATGCTCGGCAGTCACAAGCGGATAGCGGGGCAGGAAAGTCAACACCATCGGATGAAAGCCCAGGGCCGAGTTCACGGCTTGGAGGTCGTGGTAGAACTCCATCTCCGCATCCAGCGCCATCGCAGCGTGCGCCACGAGGTCAAGTGTCGGATGAGATCCTTCGGCCTCCTCGACTGCCCTTGCTCTTGCAGCGAATTGCCGAAGCGTCTCTCGCCGCGCCGCGACTCCCTCGGCCGTGAAGTCCTCCCACTCTTCCAGGTAGGTCAAGTCTCCCTTCCAGAGCGCCTCCATCTGCTGGGTACGTTCGAGGTACGCCTGGAACTCGTCGGCAAGTGTCGTGATCTCGTCCATGCCCCGACGTTACCGCCACCCAGTTGGTAGTCCGACCTCGAGGCTGTCGGTCATACGCTCAGTTCGACCAGCCAGCTGACGACCCGGCTGTCCAGTCTGACGAGAACCAGAGCTGCGAGTGCGAGGGCCAAGATGCTCCCTGCGACTCGTAGAACGCGCGTGAGACGGCGCGGGTCCCCAAGAGCAACTCGCGCCAACGCGATCAGGAAGGCAGCGATGAGCACTCCCACCGAGTAGGCAGCGAGCATCGGTACCGATGACACGGCACGTCTTCCTGCTGCCGCGAGGATCCCACCGAGGACCTCACCCACGCACGGCTGCCAGAGCCAGCCGGCGAGCGCGCCTGGGATGAGTGCAACGAGCGCATCAGCTCCCGGCGAGGACCCAGGCAGGAGCCACCAGGTGGCCACCCCGATGGTGAGGACAGCGAGCACGATCGCCGTTGCCCTCCCGCCGGATACCAGCCCAGCCGCTCGGATCCACATCGTCACGAGGGCACCGATCGTCGCAACGGTGACTGCGACAACTGGGCGTTTGCGGGAAGCGAGCGCCACCGCCGCGATCGGCACGATGAGCGTCAGCGAGCACGGAAGCACCGAGCTGCGTAGACCTTCGACGAATGCTGGTATCACGCCGTTGAGAGCAGCGCAGCGACCGTCTGTTCCAGTTCGTCGTAGGCGCCTTCTCCGATATGGTCGAATCGGATGCGGCCATGCTGGTCGATCACGTAGGTTCTGGGCCAGTACGCGGTTCCACCCGTTTGCCACGCCCAGAAGCTCTTGTGGTTGGTGTCGAGGGCGATGGGCCATGTGACACCCAGGCGGTCCGCGGCCTCTTGGATCGCCACAGGGTCCTTCTCGTAGTCGAACTCGGGTGAGTGCACCCCGATGATCTCGAGCCCTTGGCTCTTGTACTTGGCGTAGATGTCTTCGAGGTATGGCAGTGTCGCCTTGCAGTTGCTGCACCCGAACGTCCAGAACTCCACGATGACGACTCTCCCTCTGAGCTCTGCAAGGTCGCTGACATCGGACTGCAGCCACCCGTCGATGCCCACGAGTTCAGGAGCGTCGCGCAGGATCGGTGGCAACGTGGTGGAGGTGGTTATTGGAGTCGTGATCGTCGTGGCCGCAGCCACCTCAGGCTCGGACCCCTTGTCGGCCAGAGCCACAGCAGCGATTGCGACTCCAATGGCGATCAGTACTGCAACGGCAGCGATACGCGCACCACTCATGTGCCTCCTTTCGCCCCTCCATGCTGTCACATGAGCCGAAGTCTGTCTCCACAACAATCCCGAAACTCAGCCCGCTTCATGAGGGGGTTTCGGTCGGTCTCCTAGGCTGTCCCTGTGAGACGAGGTAGCTACTTCGGGACGACTGTCGGCAGCACGTGGTGGCATCGGTACAAGGAGCCGCCGTTCTTCGCAAGAGGGAACGGTGAGTTCTGGCTCGACGACGACGGGATCGGTTTCGTCAAGACCCTCACCAAGCACCCCATCACCATTGCCTGGGGCGAGATCACTGGTGTATCGCTTGGAAGAGGGCACGCCGGCCAGTGGGGAGCCGGTCGTCCTGTACTCAAGGTGCGGTTCAACCGCGATGCCCGAGATCTCGAGGCGGGGTTCCTTCTCTCCTCCGATTGGCCGCAGATGGAGGCTCTCGCATCGGACCTTCAGCGCCGGGCCGGGGGCTGATCGTGGCATCCGTACCTGACGACATGTTGCTGTTCGCCCAGCGGATCTTCGAGCGTCAGCCTTTCACTCGATACGTCGGTGCTCGCCTCGCGGGGATCAAGAACAACGAGGTCACCGTTGAGTTGGACATCCGCTCCGACCTCCTCCAACAGCACGGGTTCGTTCACGGAGGTGTGCTGAGCTACCTGGCAGACAACGCCCTGACGTTTGCAGGTGGTGTTGCGCTCGGCGGAGATGCCTTGACCTCCGAGTTCAAGATCAACTACTTGCGCCCTGCGAAGGGCGTGCGTCTGGCCGCCCGAGCGTGGCCGATCTCGACCACCCGGCGCCAGTCCGTGTGCGCCTGCGAGGTCACCTGCACCAATGAGGAAGGCACCGCCACGCTGGTCGCAGCGGCGCAGGGCACGATCGTGGCAGCTTCGTAACCTCTAGTGGGTGGCGAGCCCTTCGGGAGCGGTGCCTTTTCGGAAGAACATGAACCTGCACGGCTCACCGTCCTTCGCCAAGGTCACCGGGCGCCGGAAGTCCATGTTTGTCAGGTCTCCGATCGCCTGGTATCCGACGATGTCGTGATCACATCCCATCTTGGCCAGCTCAGGGATGGTGAGGCGGGAGATTTCACAGTTGAGGCAGCTGTGCACCACCATGATGCGAGCGTCACCCTCTTCGATCATCTCGTTTGGGTAGTTCGGATCGTTCTCGAACATCGCCTTGTGGTAGGCCCAGAACGCCTCGAACGGGTCCTCGAACTCGGCGAGTAGTTCGGCCTGGTAGAAGTCCGCCATCATGAAGAGCGACGCCTTCTGGATCGCTTGTCTGGCGAAGTCGTATGCCCTCTCCGCACCTTCGATCTTCTCGAGTGCCCGATAGATGATCACCAAGAGAAGCCACTCGGCTTCGGCCATCCTGCCGAACCGATCTCCGGTGATTCCGAGTCCTTCCCCATTCCTCCGATAGGCCGGAACGAGGCGAAATGGCAGCGCGGCCCAGAACATGAGGGAGCGTCGCCACCCCAGCTCCGCCCACAACATGCCCATGAACACGATGGAGACCCGCAGCTTCGAGCTGAGCTTCCACGGCACAAACGGGAAGTGGCGGCCGTAGTACGGGAGCTTCTCCACGTCTGAAAGGGGTCGTTTGGTCATGATTCAGTCCTTTCGTGTGCCGGCGAGGCCGAGACCATTGAGGACTCTTCCACCAAGGGGCAGCAGGCCAAGCATGTAGCCCGCTTCGCCGTGCTCGTCGCCGCGCTCGATGAGGAACCCAGCGTCTCCGCGCTGCCGGAGGAGCGCGCCAAGCGTCGCACCGGCGATGCCCGCCCCGATGATCAGCACTCTCAGACGGGCACCGGCGAGCGCCTCTCGCGCCGCCTCCGCCGTGAGCTGCGTCATTTCGCCTCTCCGCTGGTGGGAGCCACGAGACCCCTGACCATCTCGAGTGCCTTGGTGTCGAGGTCGAGCGCCTCCTGTGGTTCGAGTTCCTCCCAGTGATCACCGAACCAGCGATCGATCTGGCGAACGGCGGCAAAGGCTGCCGATTGAAGAAGCGAACGTGGTACGTCGTCTCGTACGGCTCCCACGGCCTGCCCCGCTGCAATGAGGTACTCGAGTCCTTCGTGCAACCGCCCGATTGGTTCGGCGAGAGCACCTGAGGTCTCAGCACCCTCGTGAACGTTGCGGGCAAGAGCGGCAAGACGTTCGTTCGCCATGAGTATCGACGTCACCCTCGCGAACAGCTCCCCCACCTGTTCCCAGAACTCATCCGCGTCAGCCGGTTGCGTGAACGCGAAGTCCACGTCCTTCACAAGTCGGCCGGCGGCACGCTCGATGACGGCCCCATACAGGTCGGCCTTGTCGGAGATGTAGTAGTAGGCCTGGCCCTTGCTCATGCCGGCACTTGCAAGGATGCGATTCAGAGAGGCACTCTGGTAGCCGTGCTCAGCGAACTCGGTCTCCGCCGGGTCGAGGAGTTGTGCCCTCCTCTCTGGAGTGAGCGTCATCAGTCGCGCTCTCGGTGTGTCCCTTGTGAGTTCCATCTGCATCCTTAGACCGGTGGTCTATCGCAATGTTAGACCACCGGTCTACCGGGTCAAGTCGACGAGATCTCCGGAACCAATCGCCTCCCCTGTGCGTTCGTGGTGTGACGAGTCACATGGACGAGCAATTGACGACCACCGCCGGAACGAGACGCACCGGCCGAGTGGTCCGGCCCGACTTCGACGCGTTCTACCGCTCCTCGTGGGATGAGATCCCCAGCCGAACTCAACGCCTCCGGCTGAAGCGTCAGGTGGGCAGGCGTAGAGCCTGCTCACCACACAATCCCTCGAAGTTCACCGAGCTAGCCTCGGAGCTGCCTTGGAAGCTCGCTCAAGGACCGAATCTCGACGTCCGGAGTCGGCGCACCTGCTGGTCGAGCATTGCCGTCACGGTTCAGCCACACCGATGCGAGGCCGGCTCCGTTGGCCCCGGCAACATCCGACGCGAGACTGTCGCCGATGTGCCAGACGGAGCGGCCATCGACTCCCAGCGCCTGGATCGCCATCTCAAACGGGAGAGTGTCAGGCTTCGCACTGCCCAACTCCCCCGAGATGATGACTGCATCGAACGCCCCTTCGATTCCAACGGCCCGCAGCTTCTCACGCTGCGTGTCGGAGGCACCGTTGGTGATCAGAGCTATGGGAACGCTCGCGACAGCGACGTCCGCCAGCAGGTCTCGAGCGTCGTCATACAATCGCACCGACTCCCGCATCGCTGCCAGATGGGTCGACGCTGCGAGGACGGCAAGTCGTTGGTCGTTCGCATGACACGCCTCGAGCGTTTCGCTCCACACCTCGAGTGTCAGGTCGGCGCCGGTCAATCGACCCAGGGCCCAGTCCAACTCGCGTAGCGGCCACAGACGCTCCCAGACGAGAGCATTCGCCAGCCGCAGCTTCGCTTTCGACAGTGAGTCGGATGTAGCCGCAACCACGCCGCACGCCGCGTCGATGGCGCCGCCCAGTCCGCTCAGATCAAGCAGCGTGTCATCGAGATCGATCGTGAGGGCCTCGAGAGTCGACATTGTTCTCACGAGTCGGCTCGCTCAACCCATGCGTCTACCTCAACCAGCTGGCCGGAATGTCCCAACTCGGCCACACCGAGCAGTGTCGCCGGAGGCACCTCGCCCCCGAACCACTCGGCGACCGCCTCCCAGGCCTCCAGAAGGAGCGCGTGATCACCGGCCACATACACCCGTACGTGGTGCACATCCGTCCTGGTGAAGCCATGAATGGAAACCAGCAGCTCGAGGTTGTCGAGACACTGTCGGGCCTGCGTACGGACCCCTGCTGCCACCTTTCCCTTTGCGTTCAGCGGTACCTGACCCGCCACATAAAGACGATCGCCCACGACATCGGCGTACCGGTATCGGTCGGTGAGTGGCAGCCCTGCCCGTTTCTCGTGCTCATTCATGTTGGTCGCTCACCTGCGAGCAGCATCTCCAGCGCCCTGACCGCCCTGCGTTGCCTGGTTTCCGCTCGCTTGGCCGACGCAACCCACATCACGAACCGCCTTCTGTGCGAAGGGGGCGAGGATTCGAATGCGCGGCGTGCTGCGCGGTTCGCTTCGAGCGCCTGTTCCAGTTCTGCCGGCATGCTCCACGCTCGCTCGGCATCGGGAACCAGGTTCCACGATCCGTCGGCCTTTGCTGCTTCGATCACCGCACGCCCCGGCTCCGTCATCCTCTCTTCCCCCATGAGTCGATCCACTCGTTGCTTGTTGGACGAAGACCACGTGCTTCCGGGACGCCGAGGGGTGAAACGCCGAGCGTACCGTGTCTCGTCGACGCTGTGGATCAGGCCGTCGATCCAGCCGAAACACAACGCCTCATCGACCGATGAGGCGTACGAAATGCCTCCTCGTCCACCTTTGTGATACACCAGCCACACCCCCGACTCGCTGTCGTGATGCTCCGCCAGCCACGCGCGCCATTCCTCTGGATCCCCTACCTCGAGTTCCGTGTCCTTCGCCTGTGCCACCTCTCGATCCTGCCATGAACGTCGCCGTAGTGGCGACGTAGACTCGGAAACTGAAGACAGCTTTCCCGAAGGAGGTACCCATGGGAAAGAAGATCCTGATGCTCGTCGGCGACTTCGTTGAGGACTACGAGGTCATGGTTCCCTTCCAGGCATTGCTCGCGGTCGGCCACCATGTCGACGCCGTCTGCCCCGACAAGGCTGCGGGCGATTCGGTACGCACCGCGATACACGATTTCGAGGGTGACCAGACCTACAGCGAGAAGCCCGGCCACAACTTCGCGCTCAACGCGACATTCGACGACGTCGATGCCAAGGACTACGACGCCCTCGTGATCCCGGGCGGGCGTGCCCCCGAGTACATTCGCCTCAACGCGAAGGTGCTCGACATCGTACGTCACTTCGATGTGGCCCGGAAGCCGATCGCGGCGATCTGCCACGGACCGCAAGTGCTCGCGGCAGCCGGCGTTCTCGGAGGAAGGGAGTGCGCCGCCTACCCCGCGGTCGGTCCGACCGTCACGGGTGCCGGCGGCACCTACATGGACATCCCGGTCGATAGCGCCCACGTCGAGGGAAACCTGGTGAGTGCTCCTGCATGGCCGGCGCATCCCGAGTGGATTGCCAAGTTCCTCGATCTCCTCGGTACGAAGATCGAACACTGAGGCTTCACCGGGGTCGGGTCACCGACTTCGGTGGATCCATCCCGACAACCCTGTGTGGCTCATAGGGGGCTTCCAGGGACGCGATCTCCTCGGGGTCCAACTCGAGATCGACGGCTGCGGCAGCGTCGTCCAGATAGGTGAGTCTCGTCGCGCCGACGATGGGTGCGGTCACCACCGGGCGAGACAACAACCACGCGAGCGCTACCTGCGCAGGTGGCACTCCCCTCGCCCTCGCGATCATGCGCACCGAGTCGATCACCGCCCAATCGGACGGATGTCCGTACCAAAGCTGATCGAGCCCATCCGTCGCCGAACGCACGGTCGAATCGTCTCCCAGACTGGTTCGAGTCCCCGCCAGCAGGCCCCTGGCCAGCGGCGACCATGGGACCACGCCGAGACCCTCCTCCTCACAGAGTGGCAACATTTCTCGCTCTTCTTCTCGGTAGATCAGGTTGTAGTGATTCTGCATCGAGACGAACCGCGCCCATCCGTTGCGTTCCGAAACCGAGAGTGCACGCATCAGCTGGTACGCGTACATGGAGCTTGCTCCGAGGTAGCGCACCTTCCCCGACCGAACAAGGTGATCGAGTGCCGCGAGCGTCTCGTCGATCGGAGTCGAAGGGTCCAATCGATGGATCTGGTAGAGGTCGATCGTCTCCACGCCGAGCCGCCGGAGACTCGCCTCGCATGCCTGCACGATGTGCTTTCGGGACAGCCCACCCATGTTGGGTCTGGTCGACATGGGGAAGAAGACCTTCGTGGCGAGCACGATCTCGTCGAGATCCGCGTACTCCCGTAGCCACCTGCCTGTCACCTCTTCGCTGACACCGAGTGAGTACATGTCTGCGGTGTCGAAGAACGTGATACCGAGTTCGATCGCCTTGCGGAAGAAGGGTTCCGATGCCTCGCTGTCGAGTACCCACGGACGCCACTCTGGCGTTCCATAGGACATGCATCCGAGTGCGATGCGAGAGACCTGAAGACCCGAGGTGCCGAGTGTCGAGTATTGCATGCGGTCGAGCCTAGGCCTTGATTCAGGGAATGCTCGCGCTGCCGGTAGCCTGAGCGTGTGAAGCTCCACTTCCTGGGCGCGACGGGGACCGTCACTGGGTCGAAGTACCTGGTGGAGGAAGAAGGAGCCCGCATCCTGGTGGATTGTGGGCTCTTCCAGGGTTACAAACATCTCCGGAAGCGGAACTGGGCGCCATTTCCCGTCGACCCGTCCTCTCTGGACGCTGTCGTCATCACCCACGCCCACCTGGACCACACGGGATACCTCCCTCTTCTCGTCAAGAAGGGATTCTCGGGACCGATCTACGCGACCCCGGCAACCGCGGCGCTCGCGGGCATCCTGCTGCCGGACAGCGGACGAATCCAAGAGGAAGACGCCGAGTACGCCAACAAGAAGGGCTACTCGAGGCACGAGCCGGCCCTGCCTCTCTACACGGAGGCCGATGCCGTTTCGTCACTTTCCCACTTCTCCCCCATCGAGCTTCACCACGATGTCCGGCTCGGGCCGGCGCTCTCGTTCAGGTACCTACGCGCCGGCCACATTCTCGGCGCAGCGATGGTACGCCTGAGCGGTGAGACGTCGTTGGGCTTCACCGGAGACCTCGGACGATTCGATGATCCTGTCATTCCTCCCCCCGAGTCGGGGCTCGATGTCGAGCATCTCGTATGTGAGTCCACTTACGGCAACCGGCTCCACGAGCACGAGGATGTCAGGGAACGTCTCAAGAACATCATCACCGGGACGTTCGAGAGAGGCGGCATCGTCCTCATCCCTTCTTTCGCCGTCGGTCGCGCCCAGACAGTCCTCTACCTCGTCCACAACCTCATGGAACAAGGCTCGATTCCGAAGCAGCCCGTCTATCTGAACAGCCCAATGGCGGTGCGGGCAACGGACCTCTACCTGCGCTTCCCCCACGACCATCGGCTGGGTGAAGCGGAGATGGTCGACATGGAACGCGACATCCACCTGGTGAGGTCGGTTGAGGAGTCCAAACAGATCAACCATCTCCAGGGTCCCGCTGTGGTCGTCTCGGCATCAGGCATGCTCACAGGCGGCCGGGTCCTCCATCACCTCCGGTTCATGGCTCCGGACCCGCGGAACACGCTCGTCATGGTCGGCTACCAGGCGGCTGGGACCAGGGGCCGACGAATCCTCGACGGCGAGGAGAAGGTCAAGGTGCACGGCGAATGGGTGCCGATCAACTGTGAGGTCGAGGACATCGGCGGACTCTCGGCGCACGCCGACGCCGACGAGATCCTCCACTTCCTCCGCACGCTGGCTCACCACCCACAATCGATGTACCTCACCCATGGCGAACCGGACTCGGCAGAAGCCCTCAGAGTGCGTATTCAGCACGAACTCGGTTGGGAAGCGGAGGCGCCTGTCCTTGGCGAGGTCGTCACGCTCTAGGAGCGATCGGCTCGGAGTGTCCCTTCTGGTTCGATGCTGCCCATCCGGCCGGACTGGTAGTCCGAAATGGCCTGGGCAATCTCGGCCCGAGTATTCATGACGAATGGGCCGTACCGGACGACGGGCTCGTCGATCCGTGGCCCCGCTCCCACCATGGCTTCCAGACCCGCACTACCCGCAGCGGTGTGGATCGTACCGGCGCCCTCGTCGAACAGCACGACCTCCCCGCCACGGACCTTCACGCCAGGAACCCCCACGATTCCATTGCCACGGAAGATGTAGAGGAACGCGACGAGCGCGGGGTCCACGTCGATGTCCGTTGCACCGTGTGGAACGAGCGAGAGATGTGCGTATGTGATTGGCACGTGTGTCTCGGCCGGTCCGAGTGCGCCCGCGACGTTACCGGACACGACGATGAGGCTTCCACCCTCGAACTCGACCCTTGGGAAGTCGTCGCTCGTGAGTTCCTGATACCGAGGTCGACGCATCTTCGCAGTCGCGGGCAGATTGACCCAGAGCTGGAATCCGTGAGTGCGTCCACCGTCGCGAAGGATCGGCTCGGACGGCATCTCCGAATGGACGATTCCGGCACCAGCGGTCATCCACTGGACGTCGCCTGGCGTGATGAGCCCGCGGTTCCCCACCGAATCCTTGTGTTCGAGCTCACCGTCCAGCATGTAGGTGACCGTCTCGAAGCCACGATGCGGATGGTCTGGCGCGCCTTTGGCTTCGCCGGGAGCGTTGTCCGATGGCCCCATCTCATCGAGGAGGAGAAACGGCCCGAAGTGGTCGAGCTCGAAGGTCGGAAATGGACGACGAACTCTGAAGCCTGCTCCCTCCAGTGTGTTCGTCGAGCCGAGATGGCTCTTTGGTTCGCGAAGCTCGGTCATATATCGAACAACCCCTCACAGGAAGATGCTGTTCCCGACCAATCTATCCGATCCAGAACGCTCCGTACCCGACAACTCGGTCGCGATCCCCCTGTGTGTCACCAGAATTGCGGAGGTCGAGGATTCGTACCTGGAGGTCGTGACGTCTGGCGTGGACGAGAACTCCTTGGATGCCCCGGAGTCCGCAGGCATCCTTCGGCCCGAGTCGCTCCCCGGTTCGCTGCCGGATTGCTTCGGCCGTCTCCTCGTCGATGAATTGCGCCTGATCGTATGGAAGGTAGTGGGACAGATCGGAGCTGACGACGATCAATACTGATGGGTCGGTCGCATAGGGATCGAGGGCTTCGGCGACCTCCCGCGGGTGTGCGTTCCCCACGACGAGTGGCACGATGTCGAAGTCCGTGAGTACCACCTGAAGGAAGGGCAGCTGCACCTCGAGCGAGTGTTCACGTGCGTGTGCTGCGGGTAGCGCAGGGAATTCTCCGCCGTGAACGGGAACATCCCCGAGCGGGGTCCGGAACGCTTCTACTCCCGGAGTCGCCAGGCCTCGAAAACCCACGAAATGCGATGGACCCACCATGACGACTCGACTGACCTGTTCGGAGTGAATCGTCACATAGCCGCTGGCTGCGACCGGTCCCGAGTAGGCGTACCCGGCGTGGGGGACGATGAGCGCCCGAGGATGCGAATCGGCTCGCACCGGAGCCGCGGCCAGGAACTCCTCGACCAGACTCCTGAGGCGCTGCGGGTCCGCCGGATAAAAGGTGCCGGCGACGACCGGAAGACGGACGTTCACATCACGATCGTACCGGTTCTCTCGTCCACGCGAGGTTGTCCATGAACACCCATGACGTGCGGTGCTCGACCGACGGGCCCCATGCATGGAGTGCGGCCTTGTGCGTTGGGCTGGGGTATCCCTTGTTGTGAGCGAAGTCGTACCAGGGGAGTTCGGAAGAGATGCCTCTCATGTGCCTGTCTCGGGTCACCTTTGCCAGAATGGAAGCGGCCGCGATCGCCAGGGAGACCCGGTCGCCCCGCACGATCGTCCGGGTCGTGCCCCTGTTCACGAAGTCCCACTTGCCGTCCACGAGCACTACGTCCGGCCGTTGCGCGAGGCCGTCCAATGCACGCGCAGCGGCAAGTCGTTGTGCCATCGACATGCCGAGGCGGTCACACTCCCCCGCGTCCACATGTCCGACTGCCCAATCGGTACACCAGTCGGCGACCCGATCGAACAGCTCTTCCCGTTGAAGCTCGGACAGCAGCTTCGAATCACGAATCCGGTAGATGCGCCGGTCCGATGGAATGACGGCGACAGCGACCGTAAGTGGTCCCGCCCACGAACCTCGCCCCACCTCGTCGATGCCCGCAACCAGTTCGGCGCCGGACTCCCAGTAGCCTCGCTCCATGGCCAGCGTCGGTGATGGACCCCGCATCAGTTCAGCGATGGGTCGAGCGGATAGTCTGCAAAGAGGGCGACATCGGATCGTTGCCGCCGAAGTACGGAGGACCAGGCGAGGTTGGTGCTGGTCACATCCCCTTGCTCGCGTCCGACCACGAACCACCCGCCATCGGCGATCTCGTCGTCGAGCTGCCGAGGTCCCCACCCCGCGTATCCTGCGAACACTCTCACCCACCTGAGACCGGGAAGATCATCCGGTCGGCCGTTGAGGTCTACCAGACCGACGTCGTGGGAGATCGGCGTCCACAGATCATCCGGCACATCTCCTCCGCCGATACCGATGGCCGACTCGGGCTCGACGGGACCTCCGACCCCGACCGTCCTCGGCGGAGGCGTCAGTTCGGCCCATCGGGGGAGGTAGGTGTCGACAGGGATTGTCGAGCCACGGTTCAGCACCACACCTACGGCGCCCTCTGGACCGTACTGGCACATCAGGACGACTGTTCGAGCGAAGTTCGGGTCGATGATGGTGGGCGTTGCCACCAGGAGGTCCCCATTGCTCAGCACGGCCACCATGTTGGCACGTTCGTGTGTGGACGCCACCACTTCGGCAACGCACGAACCACGTTCTCAAGAACTAGGTTGGAGGTGTGAAGGTACGCAGGGCCCGGAAGGCAGACTTGGGTGCGATCGCGCATGTCGCCGGAGTTGTCTGGCGGACCTCGTATGCGGACCTCCTCGACTCGGACACCATCGAGCACTGGTTGAAGACCGCGTACTCCGAAGCGAGCCTCGAACAGCGGCTCCAGGACCATCCCATATTCGTCGTGCAAGTCGACGGCCTGATCGCCTCATTCGCCGACGTCTATGTGCAGGAGAACACGATCGTGATTGGCGCTCTCTGCACCCATCCCGAGTATCGGCGTCTGGGGGTGGCGTCCACACTTCTCGACAAAGCCCGTTCGCTCGCTCCGTCGTTGCCGCTCACGGCCGATCTCCTGCTCGGGAACAAGGTGGCCGAACGCTTCGTCGAGCATCTGGGATTCAGACCGGGGGAAACGCTCGAAGTACATCTGTACGGCAAACCAATCATGGAGCGACGTTGGTGGATCGAGCCGTCCCTCATCTCGTGAAGATCCTCCCGAAGGTCCTGCTGCACGACCATCTCGATGGAGGGCCGCGCATCGAGACGGTGCTCGATCTCGCTGAAGCCGTCGGATACTCGGCCCTTCCTGCGCCCAATGGGCCGGAGCTCGCCGACTGGTTCGACCAGTCCCGATCCGGCTCGCTCGCCACATATCTGGAAGCCTTCGCGCACACGATCGGCGTGATGCAGACGGCAGACGCCCTCCATCGTGTCGCATACGAGGCAGTGATCGACACTGCGGCCGACGGAGTGGTCTACGCGGAATTCCGATTCGCTCCCTTCAACCATCTCCAGGAAGGCCTCGATCCGAAGGAAGTCGTGGATGCGGTGCTCGCCGGTCTCTCCGACGGCAGTCGCGAGACCGGCATGTCGACCGGGCTCATCCTCGACGCGATGCGCCAGCGCGACCTCTCCACTCAGGCCGCGAGGCTCGCTGTCGCGTTCTCCCATCGCGGCGTCGTTGGATTCGATCTCGCCGGCCCAGAGCGAGGGTTCCCTGCCGATCATCATCTCGTCGCTTGTCGGATGGCAAGAGAGGCAAACATCGGCTTGAGCATCCATGCAGGAGAGGCCGACGGTCCCCACAGTATCTGGACAGCATTGCAGCGCTGCGGTGCACACCGGGTGGGCCACGGCGTCCGCATCATCGACGATTGCGTCGTGGAACATGGAGAGATCGTCAAGCTCGGTCCGCTGGCGCAGTATGTGCGAGACTTCGGGGTTCCTCTGGAGGTGTGTCCCACCTCGAACCTTCACACCGGGAGCTGGACACCGGACACGCATCCTGTGGGTGCGCTGTATCGATCGGGGTTCACGATCACGCTCAATACGGACAACCGGCTCATGAGCCGAACGACGCTCTCGGACGAGTTTCGTCTCGTCGTCGACCACCAGGGGTTCACGATCGATGACCTTCTGCGCGTCACCGAGCACGCACTGAAGGCGTCCTTCGCTCCACTTCCCCTCAAGCGTGAGCTCCTCCAGGACAGGATCCTCCCGGGCTACGCCTGAATGTGCTCCCGGACCCAATCGGCAATGTCACCGAGGACCCTCGCATAGTCAGGTTCGTTGTGGCATTCGTGAAGAAAGCCTGTGTAGACGATCCTTCGGGCGTGCGGTTCGAGTAGAGCGCTCGCGGTCGGCGGTACGATCGGATCGGCAGACCCCTGAATCGTCAACGTTGGGATCCGGATCCTGTCCACGTCCCTCAGCGTATCCTCCCTGGCGCGCAGCGTCACGTAGCCCAACCTCGCTGTCGCCTTCTTCAGGACGAGGGGATCGGCGTCATAGGCGGCAGCAATCGTGCTGTCGTGGGTGAGCTGCTCGCCCTTGATCCCCGCGGCAACCGACAGCGTCGGAAGGAGCGGCCCGAGCACTTTCGACAGGGTGTGAAGCATCGGTGCGAGGTTGTCGTCCAGGGCGGGAGCGCTGGCCACGAGCATGTCCGGCTGAGGACGGTCAGATGTGGCATAGGAGGCGGCAATCAGACCCCCCAGCGAGTGGCCGTAGAGAACCCGCGTGGGAGCCTCGAGGTCCCCCAGCATGTCCTCGACATCGTCCAGGTAGTCCGACCAGAGGTTGACGTAGGCTCGACGACCTGCCGATTGGCCATGACCGCGAAGGTCGAACGCCGTCACATCCATGCCACGCTCGTTGAAGAACCGGCCCACGTGCTCATACCTGCCGGAGTGCTCACCCAGGCCATGCACGAGCAGCACCGATACGGTTGCATCGGCAACCGGCCACCGTCGAACTGCAAGCATCGTGCCGTCGCGTGCTGCTCGTTTGTCCATCACTCCTCCATGAACCAGGTCACGTCGAGATGCCGGGCCGCTCGTGCGTCGTCTGGTCGGTGAACGGGCGTGCGCACAGGTGCATCCTCGATCGATTCGGCATCCGTGTAGCAAGCATCCCCGATCTCGTTGATCGCTGCCGCCATGGCTTCCATCGTCTCTCTCGATTGGGTCTCGGTCGGTTCGAACATGAGCGCCTCGGGCACGATCAGGGGGAAATACATCGTCGGCGCGTGGAACCCCTTGTCCAGGAGCGCTTTCACGATGTCCATCGCATGGACGCCCGTGTCCGTTTTGATCCTCTCGGTCGATGCGACGAATTCATGCATGCATGGCGCCGGGTATGGCATCTGGTAGCGGTCCGAGAGCAGCGCTGCGAGATACCTGGCGTTCAGCACCGACCGTTCGGCGACTTGTCGGAGGCCGGCGGTCCCGAGCGCGCGCATGTAGGTGAGCGCTCGTACGACGACCCCGAAGTTGCCGTGTCGAGCGTGAACACGCCCAATCGACATGCGAGGCATTTCCCATGCGAGCTGGCCGTGTTCGTCACGGACCGGCAGAGGACCGGGCAGGAAGGGCGCGAGTGTCCTCGTTACGGCGACGGGTCCCGACCCGGGGCCACCACCACCGTGCGGGGTCGCGAAAGTCTTGTGGAGGTTCGAGTGGACGATGTCGAACCCCATGTCGCCAGGACGGGCAACGCCGAGGATCGCGTTGAGATTCGCCCCGTCGTAGTACAGGAGACCGCCGACGTCGTGGACGGCGTCCGCGATGTCGAGGATATCCTCCTCGAAGAGGCCGAGTGTGTTCGGGTTGGTGAGCATGAGCCCGGCCACTTCTTCGTCGAGCATTTCCCGGAGGGCGTCGAGATCGACGAGTCCCCGGTCGTTGGAAGGCACCTCGCGTACGGTGTAACCCGCGAGGGCTGCCGATGCCGGGTTCGTGCCGTGTGCAGAGTCGGGGACGAGCATTACGGTCCTGGGATTGCCCATGGCGGTGTGATAGGCCCGGGTGATCATCATGCCCGTCAGCTCCCCTGCGGCTCCGGCGGCCGGTTGGAATGTCGCGCGGAACATGCCGGTGAGTTCGCACAGAATCCGTTCGGCCTCGACGAGAACCTCGAGCGCGCCCTGAGTTGTGGACGGAGGTGCGTCGGGGTGGAGCCCGGCAAAGAGATCAACGGTCCAATCGGCGACCTTGGGGTTGTACTTCATCGTGCACGACCCCAAGGGGTAGGCACCGAGATCGACGGCGAAGTTGCGATGTGCGAGGCGGGTGAAGTGCATGACGATGTCGTGCTCCGCCACCTCCACGAGCCGAACAGCGTCGTCCCTACGCTCGTCGATCTCGAGCGTCTCGGCCGGTACGTCCAGGTTGGGGAACGACCATGCCTTCCTTCCCGCGCTGGATAGATCGGCCAGAGTTGGCTCCGGTCCGCCACCGAGTAGCGGTGATGACGATGCGCGTCCACCGGGTTCAGGCATGAGCGATCACCTCCTTCAACGCACTCACATACCCGTCGAGCTCCTCTCGCGTCCTTCGTTCTGTGACGGCGACGAGGAGTCCACCAGGGAGTTCCGGGTAGTCCTTCGACAACGCTATTCCCGCGAGGTAGCCGCGGTCGGCCATCCCCTCGATCACCTCCTCGGGCTCGATTGGAAGCAACACGGAGAACTCACGCACGTACGTGGCGTCGTTCGCCATCTGCACGCCTGGTAGCTCCATGAGGCGATTCGCGAGGTAGTGGGCCTTCTGGGCGGACTGCTCCCCCACCTCTCGGAGTCCCGCAGGACCGAGCCAGGCGAGTTGGATCGCCGCTGCGACTGCGTTCAAGGCCTGGTTCGAACAGATATTGGAAGACGCTTTTGCTCGTCGAATATCCTGCTCACGGGCCCGCAGGGTCATGACGTAGGCCGGCGTGGCATCCCGATCGATGGTCTTGCCGATGATCCGACCGGGCATCCGCCGAACGTGCTTTTGCGAGAGTGAGAACAAGCCCAGTCCGGGTCCACCGAACGTCATCGGAGACCCCAGCGGTTGACCCTCACCGACGGCGATATCAACACCCGCTGCGCCCGGGCTCCGTAAGACGCCCAGGGTCATTGGGTCATAGGAGACAACCGCAAGGGCCTCCACCTCGCGGGCGACTCGAACCCCGGTCTCATAGTCCTCGACTGCCCCGAGGTAATTGGGCTGGGCCCAGACGACCGCGGCCGGCGGGTCGGCAGCGTTCTCGGCCCACGCGGTGCGCCCACCCACGAGGGGATGCTCTACCACTTCCAAGCCACGGGCCGTGGCCAGCGTCTGAATCGTCTCTCGTACTCTTGGACTCACCCCTCGGGATACCCACACACTCGAGCGTCCGGTACTGAGCGCTGCAAGATTGACTGCTTCGGCCGCTGCGGTGGCGCCGTCGTACATTGAGGCATTCGTGATGTCCATTTGGGTGATCCCCGACACCATGGACTGATACTCGTACAGCACCTGCAGGACCCCTTGCGAGACTTCGGCCTGGTAGGGCGTGTAGGCCGTTACGAACTCGGGCCGTGCCGTCAGCGCGCGAACAGTTGGAGATACGTAGTGGTCGTAGAATCCGCCGCCGGCGAAGCAGACCAGTTCCCGGTCGAGATCAGCGAGTGACGAGAGGAGCCGCTGGACTTCGGGTTCGGAGAGACCCGTGCCGACGTCGGGCGAACGGTCGACGAGCACCTCCATCGGGAGGTGGGCGAAGAGCTCGTCCACGTGATCCAGCCCGAGTCGCTCGAGCATGATGGAGAGGTCCTCACTGGTATGAGGTGTGAAGTCCATGTGTCATCTCCTGACGAACGGGAGCCGAACTCGC
>Ga0315535_1000582_pt1 | contig 25691 bp, 29 predicted proteins | sample SalMarSW160220MG_2_FD_203092 | JGI IMG/M metagenome (GOLD analysis project Ga0315535, IMG submission 203092) | Salt marsh sediment microbial communities from the Plum Island Ecosystem LTER, Massachusetts, United States - Salt Marsh Sediment SW1602-20 ... | reverse complement strand
CGAACCTGTCTCCTGTCTGTTGAAGGGTTGAAACCCGATTGTATTTTAACTTCATGATGATTCCGTTTTATTCTCACATTAATATTACACTTTTTTTACGGAATAACCATAGAATTGTTGCGTTTTTTTGTTGCCTTTTTAATTAAGATTAATATGGGAACAGACTATTTAAGTATATCTCATAGAAGAATCTTCCGTTTTTGATATCAATGAATCTGTTGGAGAAAAGGATAAAGCACTTTGATATCTCATTTTTATGCAGTTAGATGAAATATTTATTATGATATAACGTTTATATTCTGAGTCATTTTTTTGTTCCAACAAAATCAAACTCATGAAAACCCATCTCATCTTTTCATTTCTTGCCATGATTACTATCACTGCTTTCTCTCAACAAGTGGATGATAAATCGTTTCAAAACAAAAACAGTTTTTTATTTGAACTTGGTGGTAATGGTTTTGCCTATTCTTTTAACTACGAAAGAATAATTATTAATGGAAACAATTTCAAAACAGCCGCCCAAATTGGAATAGCATATTATCCACCTTCCACTGGGATGAGGGATATCTGGTTTCCCATTTGTATAAATGAATTATACTCCTTTGGAAGTCATCATATAGAAGGTGGTCTCGGATATGCTATCATACGTGAAGCAACACGAGATGCCGAGAATAATCCAGATGAATGGTTTTGGACTGGCGTATTTACTGGACGTATCGGATATAGGTATCAAAAACCTGATGGGCGATTAGTCCTTCGAGCAGGATTTACTCCGTTTATGGAACATGGAACTGCTCATGAGTTCCATCCTTGGGGGGGAGTATCTGTTGGCTATAGTTTCTGATAAATTCGCAGTGTTTACCCCCTTCCCCCCATTCAAAAACTTACACCGGGTGGGGATGGCTACTCAGCATCACCAAGGTATCCGTTTTTAATACTAATGCATTCATATGCAACTATATATAGGGGTGTAGGTGAAGCGTCAATAAAGATGACCAAAAAAATTCTCAAAAAAAATTCACTAACCCACAACTGGTTTAATCGGCTTCACCTCATATAGCATCGCCTTCACTTTCGTTTTGTGAATGTCTCTGTAGTGCCGCAACATCTTTTCATCGGAATGACCAGTAAATTCTTTTATGTAGTGGTCATTATACCCTTCTTGGACTAAAAGACTCACTGCACAGTTACGTGCCCACTTGTTGCTCACCTTCTCATGCATACGGATATATTCGGTTACTGCTTTACTTGCATTTGCTGGTTCAGTTCGGAATGCCAACTTTCTATCCAAACCTGCCTTTTCAAACACTTTCTTTAACCTGATATTGTATTTATTCGGAGAAGGAAATTTGGGTAGTTGATTACCATATTTTAGTAGTATATCTGTGACATAGTTCTTGTTTGCCATGTTGACCACCATTGTGTCTGTTTTCTGCTGCTCAAACTTAACCTGAACTTCTTCTCCGCTTATTGTAATGTTATCCTTTGTCAGGTCAAAAAAATCAGATTTCCTCAGACCACCAAACCATGTTTGCAAAACAAATAAATCACGTATCAATTCATCGGCTTTGCTTTTAAACTGAAAGTAGAACAGGTGGTCAAATTCGGTTTTAAGTAAAGCATGGTTGTTCTTATAAGGATTAGGGTCGATTTTTAATATAGATGCCTTTTTGGATTTTGGATTTCGAAGTTTAAACCGTTTATAGTCTTCGGTATCAATTAGTTTCTTTTCTTCGAACAACCACTTGCCGAAATTCCGAAGAATCTTGTGATATTTTTCAACGGTCGATACTTCATAACTATGCTTTGTTTCTTTACCCTTTTTTGTGGTGACATAACCTCTATCCACAAGGTCGGTAAAGTACCTTTTAAGCCAATGACTATCGAAATCCTTAACTTTACAGTTATCCCCTGTCCGCTCTATGTATTTCTCAATGGACGGTCGAGCAACTCTGTTTTCATCTGGTGCATAATCATGCATATACTCATCCCAATAATCTAATATGTTCGTGCGCTTCCATATCCCCATCTGCCGTTTCAATTCATCGTAAGTCGGGTCATCCGAACGTTCAACAAATTCTTCAAAATCCTCTTTACTCTCGAAAGCACCACCATCTTCACGGACTATCAGGTCACCTTTTCTGATTCGTTCTTCGTCTATTATTGCCTTCTCATAGTACAAATAAGTCATGTTCAATACACTCTCGTATGAAATTTTGGCTTTCTGAGACAAGAGCATATCCACGGCATCTCTCACATTTTCTTCAACCCGTGCCAATAACAAATTCAAATCACGCATGGAAATATGATAGTTCCCACCAGTAACATACCCTCTATTCCAGTGTTCCTTCTTCACACTTATTGTCATGAACGAACTTCCAATATAATGCCGCACAGGTATTTCAATGTCTGAGTTGGTTAAGCCACGAACACGAACTAAGACCTGATGCCCGTGGTCGCTTGGCTTGTACCTTAGTTTTCTGGAAAGTTGATATGGTCTCTTCATAATTGCACACCTTAATTGCACACCCGCTAAGGTATGCATTATGACTGGAAATCCCAATAAACAGGCATTACAGAAGGGTATTCTGATTCCCCTACGGACTGCATACACCAAGGGGGAGCCAATCAGCTCTCCTTTTTTGTTTTATATATTTTAACTCTGAACCGTAGCTCGGCAAAGCCAATCGAACCCTACCCTCACACGGCCACCGCCACAGGCTGGCCCCTCCTTAAAAAGCTCCACTGGAAAATGTGTGAATGATATAACTCTTTCTTAGAGTTTTGTAATACTTACGGTTAAGAATGCTCCCATATTTGTAATCATCGAAATTATCTAATATGAAAAAAGCAGGTTTTGCACTTTTAATTGTAGGATTATTATTCACAGCTTTTACCGGATTCAAATACTTTACAAGAGAAAAAGTTGTTGATGTAGGTTCCATTCAAGTCACCGCCTCAAGGCCTCACCATGTAAACTGGTCTCCATATATTGGAGTCGGCATCATGATTGGTGGTGGTGTCATCCTTCTTTTGAGCAAAAAAAAATGAAATATTAATTAAAACTTATTCATCATGGGGAATTTACTTTATGTTATCGCAGTAGTGCTCATTATAGCATGGCTGATCGGGTTGGTCGGATTTCATGCCGGTGGTTTAATTCATATTCTTCTTGTAATTGCAGTTATTGCTGTTCTTTTGAGAGTTATCCAGGGGAAAAGAGTTTGAAGAAACAACCATAACTATTATTCAATTTGCTCAGGAAATGTATTCAGGATTTTGCTTAGGCGAATGAAGATAGTTCACCATTAATCATGTGTAGTTCTCCCTCCTTGCGGGACGGGCTATCTGGCCTTAAGAAACAAATTAGTTCCTGATGAAAATAAAATATATAACAGGCAAAATACTCCTGATTATTCTGCTGTTAGGGATTATTTCAATGATCTCTTATTATATTCTTAATCCCAGAAAAGCAATCAATCTGATCTTCCCCGGCATAAAAGAAATAAGCTATATTCATATTGATCTGAAAAAAGATTCGGCATTGGTGAAACTATATGTTTTCGTCCAGAATAAAATGCCTTATAAAATGGTCATTGACACACTCCATTTTGAAATTAAACTAGATGGCTTCAAAATGGTTGAAGAAACAGTACCAGTTCAGATTGACCAGAAATCTTTCGAAACAGATACGATTGAACTTCCCGTTAATATATCACTTAAGGAAATAAAAAAGACGATAGGCGATTTGAAGGGGCAGGACTCAACTGACATGGATGTAAATTTCTGGATTGCATATAAAACGATCATAGGAAACAAGAAAATCCACATTGACAGAAAAATCAGAATCCCATCTCCAATCTCCCCCCAAATAACAATTTTGAAATTAGAGCATAAGAAATATGACTTGAATGAAAAGACTTCAGAGGCTGTTTTAAACATTGAAATCATTAATAATGGGAAGAATATTAATTTGCAGATGAATGAGATCAGCTACAATTTACAAATACTAAATACGCTCTATTCGAAAGGGATTGTTGCCCGGCCGATTGATATTAAACCAGGTTCCAGCCAAATAGTCGATATACCGATCATTATGGAATACATCCGACCTTTTAATACAGTTTGGCTGGTTTTAACGGATAACGATACGGTAAAATACGATCTAAATCTGAAATGCAATGTCCTAGTGAACCCTTTAAAAGATTTAAGAACGTTTCCCGTTGAAATTGACGCAACAGGAACCATGGAATTAGTTAAATAACTGAACTCCCACACCGGTTTATATATCAACTCTAATCCACTCTGTTTCTGAAATGAATTTAAACTTCTTTCCGAAGAGAAATTAGAGACCTTTCTGTCCTTCAGCTTGACAATCTCTCAGGCAAGTCATAACTTTGTTATCCCCACACTCCAACAATTATGAAAATTCCACATCCAAGATTATTACTTATTGGAGTAATGACCTGTATATCATTTACAGGATTTGCTCAGATAAAATATGTCCGGTTGAATATCAGCCAGCCAAATGTTGAACAATGCATTACCCATATTGAAAACACATTCAGGACGGGTGATATTGAAATATTTCCGAATCCCAGCCAGGGAGTATTTACACTTGAATTCAATATGCTATCCGGCAGGAGGCAATTAGACCTGGCTGTATATGATATCTCCGGCAAAGAGATTATGAAGGAGAAATTGAAAATCCCCGGAAACTACAAAAAGACGCTTGACCTATCACGATTTGGCAAAGGCACCTATCTCATACAAATTGTTGGAGGGCCAGAAGCTTTATTCAATGCACAATTGATTATATATTAATTCATCAAGTGATGAAAAAGAATATATTATCAATTGTGTTGTTTTTGGCAGTGCATTTTATGATGACTGGCCAGGGAGTGGATTTAATCAATGAACTGGTCAATGAGAATGACACTGTTGTATTTATACTCAATGACTACATAGGGGAAATACAATGGCAAAGTTCTCCTGATACGCTTTCCTGGACTGATTTGGAAGGTGAGAATTCGGATAGCCTGCGTATTATTGTCCATGACAATCTGTATTTCCGGGCCATGGTGACTGTTGGCATCTGCGATCCCTTTTACTCAGAGATTGCATATATCGACAATGCCTGGAATAATGACAATGATGCGGACGGGTTCTCAAGAAACCAGGGTGACTGCAATGATAGTATTCCGGAAATAAATCCCGGGGCAACTGAGATACCCAACAACGATGTTGATGAAGATTGCGATGGTATAGCCTTAATCATCGATGCAGACAATGATGGTTATAACTCTGATGAGGATTGTAATGACCTGGATAGCCTGATACATCCCGGGGCAACTGAGAATGAATGCTGTGACGGAATTGACCAAAATTGTGATGGATTTGATTGTCCTATTAATTATGATATTCTTGACACTGTTTGCGGGGGTAATCCGTTAAACTGCAGCGGCATATATGATGAGGCTGATGATTTTTACAAGATCATCCTTTTGAATAGCGACGGAAATGAACATTATTGGAATAGCGATTTACCGCCTTATTACCAGCCTCATGAAAAGGACGAAGTGGAACTTGTAGCGTGTATAGATGTTAGCTGGAATACAATACAAACTTGCTCGTATGGAGATGGTGGACTTTACAAATTATATCGCAATAAAAATGAGGTTTCAATTTCAATTTATATAGCTTCAACAGGAGATCTTCTAGATTCCAAGACATTTTATGGAGGCGAACCGGAAGCATGTTTATCTAGTGAGTTCTTCACTTCCTATGTTAAAATCAAAAGTGGATCCGCTGTTGTTTATGCTGATGTGGAAGAGTGGCTGCTAGGGAATTTAAAAATCCCTATTATAATAACCAAAGAAATATCAGAGATTACGAATAATTCAGCAAATTGCTTTTCCGAAGTTTTACGCGAGGATGGATTTTTAGTTACCGAGCGGGGTATTTGTTGGTCGACCTCACCAACACCCACAGTAGATGACAACAAAATTCCATCAGGTTTAGGTTTAGGACCATTCGGTGTTGAACTTGCCGGCTTAAACAGTTTATCTATGTATTATGTAAGGGCCTATGCCATAACAAATGGTGGAAGGATAATCTATGGTGAAGAGAAGCGTTTTACAACATTAGGGATTTTTACTGATTCGCGTGATAATATAAATTATACAACAATCCAAATTGGATCACAAATATGGATGGCCGAGAATCTGGCCTACCTGCCTGAAGTTTGTTCTGGAAACAGCGACTGTGGGTATTTCGTATATGATTTTGAAGATAATTCTGTGAGTGGAGCCAAAGCCACCGATAATTACAAGACCTATGGTGTGCTGTACAATTTCGAATCAGCCCTTGAGGCATGTCCTTCCAATTGGCATTTGCCAAGTGATGATGAGTGGAAACAACTGGAGATGTACTTGGGCATGAGTAAGGCTGAAGCAGATGATGAAGGCTGCCGTGGAACAAATGAAGGTGGTAAACTAAAGGAAGCCGGCACCTCCCACTGGATTGGTCCGAATACAGGAGCAACCAATCAGAGTGGATTCACAGCTCTTCCAGGTGGTAACCGTAACTACACTGGATCGGATTGGTATATTTCAGAAGAAGGAAATTGGTGGAGTTCTTCAGAGGGCAGTACTGACATGGCCTTCATGCGGAGCTTGGACCGCATTAGGGCTTCAGTTTGCAGGCAAGACCGGTTTAAGAAAATAGGGTATTCCGTCCGCTGTGTGAAGGATTAGCCTCATGATGCTGAAAATTTATTTCTTACCTTGGTAAATACAATAAACGAATCGCACACTATCGCCTATGATCCGGGATCTCAAGCAACTCTTTAAACAATGGGCCCTCGCGGCAAACACGGAAGTTTCTGTATGGATCATCGCCCTTGCTGTGATTGCAGGGAGTCTCCTGGTCTATTATGTGCTTTCCAGGCTAATTGTCAGGATTGGAAAACGATCGCCCGATCAAACACTTAAAAATGTTTGGAAAAAGTTCAAAAATCCGGCCCTGGTGGTTGTCCTGCTCGTTGATTTCATTTTCCTGAAAGAAATGTTCACCCTGGGCGAGAAGGCTGCTGCATCGGTCAATCAATTTATCACGGTATCCATTATCTTCTGTGTCACCTGGCTGCTTATCAAGGCGATCAACCTGGCCCGGGAAGTGATCCTGCGTCAATACGACCTCGGGGACAAAGACAACCTGAAAGCCAGGAAAGTCTATACCCAATTCAGGGTTCTGGAGCGGATCATCATATTTGCGGTGATTCTGATTGCTACTGCCATTGCCTTAATGACCTTCGACGGGATCAAAAGAATCGGAATCAGTTTGTTTGCTTCAGCAGGAGTGGCAGGTATCATTATCGGTTTTGCCGCGCAAAAACTTCTGGGATCCATACTTGCCGGTTTCCAGATCGCATTAACCCAGCCCATCCGGATCGAAGATGTGGTGATCGTGGAAAATGAATGGGGATGGATTGAAGAGATCACACTCACTTATGTGGTGGTCCGGATATGGGATAAACGAAGGCTGATCGTACCCACCACCTATTTTATTGAAAAGCCCTTTCAAAACTGGACGCGGGTTTCTGCTGACATCCTGGGAACGGTATTTATTTATACGGATTATCAGGTTCCCGTAGAGGAACTCCGAAAAGAGTTGACCAGGATCCTGGAAGGAAGTGATCTGTGGGACGGAAAGGTCAATGTGATGCAGGTGACCAATACTACCGATAAGTCCATAGAGATTCGTGCACTTATGTCAACGGTCGATTCTCCCACCGGCTGGGACCTGAGGGTACTGGTCAGGGAAAAGCTGATCACCTTCCTGCAGGAGAACTATCCCCAGAGCTTGCCCAGGATGCGTGTCGAAATGACCCCTTTTCAATAAGTGTTTAGTACTTGATAATATAGGAGACGTAAACATTCCTGGGCCTTGTTTCATTGCCTCCATAACTATTACTGCTTGCCACATAACTGCTTTCAGTCGTAGAAGCCAGAGATGATATTACATCCAACCCACTTCCACCATTGTATGTTTGAATGTCATGTGAGTGACTTGAGATTTGATCGGTCTGATAACTGCCAACATGATCGCCGCTGTTACCGCCGGGATTTAGTGCAGTCCTCTCTCCCGAATCCGGGTCATGCCCGGCACCGTTGTCAACACCCCGAAGGAACATTCCCCGCAGATCCGGCAGATTGAAAGTACTTGAACCATCGCCATGTCCCCATGCTGTCCCAATGACCGAATAGAGTCTTGCAAAATCTGACCTGCTCCGTTCTGAACCATCACATAAAATCCAGCCTTCGGGAACTGAAATGCCGGCATATGACAGAATGGTCCCAACGGGTATCGCAGGTAGAAAGACTGAACTGCCATTGCTTATCTTCAGTGTATCATGAACATAGGCAATATCCTGTAATTCATTGGTTGGATCCATATCTGCATCATTTACCTCATCAGGTATTACAACCGTATTGCCATTGGAGATAGACAAATTACCACCATCCACGGAAAGTACCTGGTCACCTGTGTTGGTCCCGGAAACCAAGTCGATATCAGCACGATTTGCGTGGTAAATCCCGGTAGTATCTTTGCCGGAATTAGCAACAATTGCCTCGGCTTGTGAAGTGGTAATGGTTAAAGGCGTGTTGCTTAAATCATCATAGCTTAGATTTTGAATGTCCGACCGAATCGCAAATGCAGTATCGTTCAATGCTCCTTTGGTGGAAAAACTGCTTAAATCCTGATCTCCGGTATTGGTCCCGGAGAGATGTGCCAAATTGGCAACATCCGCCTGTGTGATTTTTGATGCCTGACTGCCTGTAAATACGGGGTCTGTCTCTGTAAACTCCCCAACTGCGGCTGCATCCCACTTTGCAATATCAGCCTGTGTTATACCGGCAGATGGTGAACTGCCGAATGCAGGGTCCGTTTCTGATATAACATCAACTGTTTGAGCATGCAGCGCATAGGGTACACTCAACAATTGAGCAGTTCCCTGGTTGTATCCGTTTACTTTTACATTTAAAAAATAGGGCCCCTGACTCCAGTCAATATCTAAAAAATTATCCAGGCTGGAACCTTTTCCTATTTCCAGTATTACAGCTCCATATGCGTTTGTTGTCCCCAGATGAACTTCCCAATATACAGGAGACCCGTCAATCGTCCCCTGTAGTATTCCGATCTCAATGGCCAAAGTCTCGTTTGCTATGACCGAACCATCTGCATTCCTTATAACAGCCTGATAATTGAAAGAATTGGGTGCCTGTGTGAATGCTGAAATCACCAGGATGGATAGAATCGCAATTAATATCCTCTTTTTCATGATGTTGGGAATTGGGCTAATAAAGGTATGAATTAAAAATTAGATTTTTGCTAGCAGATTCTCGGTAGCTGTTCACCTGTAATCATATCCACGATGCGTGAACTGCCGATGCTTGTGATGAGCTTAACGACACCTGGATGTTCCCCGGTAACCCTGCCAATGATGTCAGCCTCTTTTCCCTGAGGGTGTGATTTTAAAATGTCCAGTACCCCGGGGGCATCTTCTTCCGGCAGAATCATTAATATTTTTCCTTCGTTGGCGATGTATAAGGGATCAAAGCCCATGATCTCGCATGCGCCGCGAACACTTTCATTGATTTTGATCTTGTCCTCATACAGAATCATTCCAGTTTCGGAAGCCTGGCTGATCTCATTGAGGGCGCTGGCCACGCCTCCCCGGGTAGGATCCCGCAGAACGTGAACCGATTTATACCTGAGCAGGACTTGCTCGACCATACCACTGAGAGGGGCGGTATCACTCTCCAGTTCCGTGTCGAAGGACATTCCCTCCCTTGTTGACATAATCGCGATCCCATGGTCCGCCACAGAGCCATTCATGATAATGACATCTCCGGGTGTGCATTGTTCCGGACCGATGTTCGTTCCTTCCATGACCTGACCGATCCCCGATGTGTTGATGAAGATCCTGTCGCCCTTTCCTCTTCCCACCACCTTGGTGTCGCCGGTAACCACCATCACCCCTGATTGATCGGCTGCCTTCTTAATGGATTTCACGATCTCCCAGAGATCTTTCATCGGTAATCCTTCCTCCAGAATGAATGCCAGTGAAATGTATTTGGGAATGGCCCCGCAACAAGCCAGGTCGTTTACGGTCCCGTTGACAGCCAGGTCCCCGATGTTCCCTCCCGGAAAAAAGATGGGGTCCACAACAAAAGAATCGGTGGTAAACGCCAGCTTTCCCTCGATAGCTGGAAGATAAGCCCCGTCGTGACCGCGTGTTAGTAATTCATTGTCCAGCAGGGGGTAGAACATTTTATCGATGAGTTGCCGGGTCAATTTCCCTCCACCACCATGCGCCAGCAGGATGTGCTCATAATCCGATATGGGGATCGGACACGAGGATTCAAACCGCTGGGTTGGACCGGGTTTCACTGTGAGTCTATTTTCCATATTTATAATATGCCGCACAAGCTCCTTCTGAACTTACCATCGGGGCACCCAGTGGTTTTTCAGGATTGCAAAGCTTACCATATGCAGGGCACTCAGTGGGTTTCTTGATCCCGGTAAGGATTTCCCCCGAGATACATTGGACTGGTTCTTCCGCTTTGATGCCTCCGAGATCAAATACATGTTCTGCATCAAAGCGCCTGTATTTATCTCTCAAACGGTAACCGCTTCCGGGGATGTGCCCGATACCCCGCCAGGTCCGGTCACAGGTTTCAAAGACCTCACCGAGCAATTCCCGGGCCGGTGCATTCCCTTCCTTCTTAACGCACCGGGAATAGGCATTCTCAACCCCATGCCTGCCTTTTTCAAGCATCTGTACCGTTCTGAGTATTCCCAATAATATATCTACAGGTTCAAATCCTGTAACCACAATGGGAATTTTATACTCCTCTGCCATGGGCAGGTATTCCTCGTATCCCATCACCGTACATACATGCCCCGCAGCCAGGAATCCATCGATCCGGTTTTCAGGAGCTGCGAGCAATGCTTTCATGGCAGGGGGCACCAGTACATGGGCCACGAGGACTGAAAAATTTTCGAGCTTCCTGATCGCTGCCTGTTTGACCGCCAGAGCAACTGCCGGGGCTGTGGTTTCAAAACCTACTGCAAAGAAAACAACACGCTTGACTGGGTGTTCCATTGCCATCCGGACTGCATCCAGGGGCGAATAGACCATTCTGACGTTCCCTCCCTTCGCTTTCGTGCTGAGAAGATCGCTTGTTGAACCCGGTACCCGTAACATATCTCCAAATGAAGCCAAAATGGTATTTTCCTGCCGGGCCAGCACAATGGCTTTCTCAATAAGCTCGACAGATGTAACACAAACCGGACATCCGGGTCCGTGGATCATCGTTATCTCCAAGGGAAGAAGGTCCAGGAGGCTGTATTTCATGATGGCATGTGTTTGGCCCCCACATATTTCCATGATGGTCCATGGCCGGGTAAGCTCACTTCCTATTTTTTTGGTTAGATTCCCGACCAGGCGCCTGTCCCTGTATTCATCAATGTGCTTCAATCCAGCCATTAAGCATTGGTATCATAATCAATCTCACCCATTTCATGCAATGCCTCCAGGGTTGCTTTCGCATCTGCCTCGTCTATTTTACTCAATGCTGTACCAATGTGCGCAATGATATAATCTCCTTCAGAGAGGTCATTGACCCATTGGATGCAGATGTCTCTTGCAATCTCACCAAATTTTACCCTTGCCATTCTCAATTCAGGATCCGAATCATCAATGGAAATGATCTTTCCGGGTACAGCCAAACACATATGAGTCAGAATTTAGATATGGATATCAACTTTCTATTACAGTAATTCGTACCCTGCAATATCGAGAATATTTCTGTAATTTGCCCTACAGATGGCCCTTGATATTCAAGATATTAAAACATTCAAAATTCAGATCGCCGGACTTGTCCAGGGTGTTGGGTTCAGACCGTTTATCTACAGGATGGCTCAGGAGCATAAATTGAGTGGTTGGGTTGAGAACAGGAATGATGGAGTGGTGATCCTGATCAATGGAACCAGGGAGGAGGCTGAATCATTTAGAAAAAAGATCCTGCACAGTGCGCCACTGGCTTCGGATATTGAAACAGTGACCCTTACCCCGCATCCTTTCAGAAAGATGCAAGGATTCCTGATCCGTAACAGCGAGGATGTGTCTGAAGCCATTACTGAAATCAGCCCCGATATTGCAGTTTGCCCGGATTGCCTGAGTGATATGAAATCACAAGCCCACAGGATCCAATATCCTTTTGTCAACTGCACCCAATGCGGCCCCCGGTTTTCAATCATCAGGAATCTCCCTTATGACCGTCCCCATACCACCATGGATGCATTCGTCATGTGCCCATTGTGCAGGTCTGAGTTTGAGGATATCAGCGACCGAAGGTTTCACGCGCAACCGGTGGCCTGTAAGCATTGCGGACCGGTATATTCTCTGGAAGAGAGAGAAAGCAGGACCGATGTACTGGCAGAACTGCTTTCCAGGGTAAGAGGTGGGATAAAGGAGGGCAAGGTTTATGCCCTCAAAGGATTGGGGGGGTTTCACCTGATGTGTGATGCATTCAATGAAACCGCTGTTTCAACATTGAGATCCATTAAGAAAAGAGACGGAAAACCCTTTGCCTTGATGTTCAGGTCTCTGACTGATGCAAAAATCCATGTGGAGATCAGCCATGAGGAGGAACAACTCCTTTTGTCATGGCGAAGGCCGATTGTCCTGCTGAAAAATAAATCCCCCATCACCCCGGGGGTGGCTGATGACCTGTCCACACTGGGCATTATGCTGCCTTATATGCCCATGCATTATCTCCTGTTCGAGGCTCTGGACACAAACGGGATCATTCTGACCAGCGGCAATTTATCCGATGAACCGATCCTGATTTCCAACCAGGAAGCAATCCGGCAGTTTGGCCATCAGGTCGAAGGGATCATCACATACAACAGGGAGATTTACAACAGAAGTGACGATTCGGTGGTCATGGTGACAAAAAATAAGCCGCAGATCCTGCGAAGATCGAAAGGGTACGCCCCTGCTCCCATCAGGACATACTTGAAAACAGAGGGCATTTTTGCTGCCGGCGCAGAACTTGTCAATTCTTTTTCCATGGGAAAGGGAACTCATGTTTTTATGAGCCAGTACATTGGAGATTTGAAAAATTTCGAAACCTATCAGTTTTACCAGGAGACCTTTGAGAGATTCAGCCGGATGTTCAGGTTCAACCCGCAACTTCTGGTTCATGATCTCCATCCGGATTATCTTTCCACCAGATTTGTAAATGGGCTCTCCGTGAAAAATGGAGGAATCCCCCTGCTGCCTGTACAGCATCATCACGCCCATATCGCATCGGTCATGCTCGACCAGGGGCTCGACGGGGAAGTGATTGGTTTCAGCTTCGATGGCCTGGGATTGGGTACGGACGGAAATCTTTGGGGAGCTGAGGTCATGATAGCCGGTTACCACGATTTTAAAAGGCTGTATCATTTTGAATACATGCCTTTGCCCGGGGGGGACAGAGCCAACAGGGAGCCATGGAGAATGGCTGTGGCCTACCTGTATGCATGTGTGGGCGACTTGTTTCAGGAACTGCCTCTGCCCCTGATCAGGGAAGCGAAAGCTGCTGACCTGAAAAACATCAGAAATATGATTGATAAATCCCTGAACACTCCCCTGATATCAAGCGCAGGCAGATTGTTTGACGCGGTTGCAGCAATCCTGGGGATCAATTACAGGGCTACCTACCAGGCTGAGGCTCCCATGAAACTGGAAGCCATCGCAGACAGGGCTGAAAAAGGTGTTTATCCCTATGAGATCCACCAGGGCCAGGTTTCATTTCGACCCATGATCTGCTCTATATTGCAGGATTTGAAGGAAGGCATTGCTCCGCCTAAGATTTCAGGAAAGTTTCATAACACCCTGGCTCAACTGGTTCTGGAACTGGCCATTCGCGTGAGGAAAGAAAGTGATTTAAACAGGGTTGTATTGTCCGGGGGAACCTTTCAGAATCGCATATTAATTTGTAAATTGGTTGAGCTGCTTTTTTCCGAGGGTTTTAAGATTTTCCTGCCCGACAGGGTCCCTGTAAATGATCAGGGAATTGCCCTTGGGCAACTGGCTATTGGTGCAGCCATGAGGAAATCGATGTAATTGGGGTACATGATGCATGAGATGTCCATTGCTTTGAGTATTGTTGATCTGGCGGATGAGCAGGCAAACTTAGCGCATGCTGCCAAGATCATCGAGATTGAACTGGATATTGGAACCATGTCAGGTGTAGAGGTTGAGGCTTTGAATTTTGCACTTGAGATCGCGGCAAAGGACACCCTGCTCGAGGCTGCTGTAGTAAAGATAAACAGGATTGAGCCTGTATCTGAATGTCTTGATTGCGGGGAAATATTTGTTTCTGAAGGATTCATTCATCAGTGTCCGGCATGCAGCGAGATGAATACCAGGATCCTCAGTGGAAAAGAGATACAGGTCAAATCCATATTGGTAGAATAAAAACAAACATTATGTGTGATACATGCGGATGCGGAAATCCGGATAACCAGGTCAGGATCAGTAAACCAGGTGAGGAGCAACCTGCACACCACCACGACCATAACCACGATCATAACCACGATCACAACCATGATCACAACCATGATCACCTTCATGATAATGGTCACACTCACGACCATCACAACCATGATCACCTTCATGATAATGGTCACACTCACGACCATCACGACCATGACCACGTCCATGATCATTCCCACCCAGACGGGCTCCAGGGTCAGCGTTTGATCAGGGTGGAAATGGATATACTGGAGAAAAACAACCTGCTTGCAAGCAGGAACAGCGGGTATTTTGATGCCAAAGAAATCCTGGCCCTTAACCTGATGAGTTCTCCGGGATCAGGGAAAACCACCCTGCTTGAGAAAACCATCCTGGCCCTGAAGGATAAAAGGCAGGTTGCGGTTATCGAAGGGGATCAGCAAACCATGAATGATGCTTTGAGAATTGAATCCTCGGGTGCTCCGGTGGTTCAGGTAAATACCGGGAATGGTTGTCATCTTGATGCCCAAATGGTGATGAATGCCACCAGGAAACTGGATCCTGCTGAAGGCAGCATCCTGTTTATTGAAAATGTCGGCAACCTGGTATGTCCTTCCCTCTTTGAGTTGGGAGAGCGATTCAGGATTGTGATCTTCAGCGTCACGGAAGGTGAGGATAAGCCCCTGAAATATCCGACCATGTTCCAGCATGCAGACCTGTGCATTATTAATAAAACAGACTTGCTGCCCTACGTGGATTTCAATGTGAGCAAAGTACGGGAATACGCGTTTCAGGTAAATTCCGGCCTGGAACTCATGGAAATGTCAGCAAAAACCGGGGAGGGTATGGAGCCCTGGATCCGATGGCTCCTGGATAAACAGCAAATCTCATAACCGGGCCTGGCTCAACGGTGCATTGATTTGCCTGATGATCATGTCAGCTCTCTTCTGCACCGGGGTGGACAATTCATCCCCAAATGCAACTGTCTGTGGTTGTATTCCAAGTACATAAGCAGGGTAAGGGAAGAAATCACGCAGCCTGCCCAGTGAAATATTGTGGGTATTGAAAGTCAGGTCTTCCACCTCTTCAATTGCCAGTAACCTACAGGAGCCCGGGCTGGCACCCAGGTCCATGCAATCAAGAATCACAATTTCCCCGGGTTGCATGGAATTAATTTTCCCTATATAATTTTCAATACTGACTTCAACAGTAATCGCAAAGATGTTGGGCCGGTTAACGATTTGCCTGCTGATCTTCACCCCAACGCCATCATCACTTTTAAGTACGTTGCCGACCCCCACAAATAAAAGCCTGTCGGCCCTGGTCAGCAGATTCTTCAGTTCACGCACCTGCGATTATATATATTGAATGAGCACGGATCGCAAACAGCTGGGGCAAATGATATTGAACATGTCTTTTCGTTTCAAACCACCCTGTATGTCAACATCCGTATCCTCCTTTCTGGAAAGCTGCAGTTTCTCATTGAGCAGGTTCAGGTTCAGTATGGATGAAAATGCTTTGGCCCCCAGTTTATCGTGCAAATAATGTATATGCTCCTCTGTGGTTATGATGGCATTGCAATGCACGCAGATCACAAGTTTTTTCTCCTGACGTTCGATAATTTTCTCCCTCTCAAATACAGCCAGGTCGAAGATCTTGTCTGACAAAGTCACTCCTTTCCCTGTGATACAGTGCTGCTGGCACATGCCGCAAAATATGCATTTTCCATAATCCCTTGTAATGATCCGCATCCCCGTTCCTTTGTCATCCTGGATAGTAATGGCATTGGGCGGACATACGTTGGCACAGGTTTCGCAACCCACACAGTTCAGATCGTCCACTTCGGGTTTTCCCCTGAAATTTTCAAACGGGGTGTGTGGTTCTCCGGGGAATTTTGTAGTATATGCCGGGGTAAGCAGTGAAATCACTGCTTCCTTTAACTCTCTGATTTTGGGATACCTCATTTTACTGCATCTTTATAATCGTCCTTAACGCTCTTATCTCCCAGTTTGATTCCGAAACGATACGCCCCCCTTACCAGGGCATGGGCAGCAGCTGTGGAGCCGAAAAACAAGAGCGGTATAGCGATAAGGGCTTTGATTCCGGCATCCGTAAACCCATAATGGAACAGTGCTCCTGCCAGGATACTGCATGTACCCAGGGTACCGCACTTGGTGGCTGACTGGAGCCTGTTGTATACATCCGGAAGCCGGATCAGTCCGATACATCCAAACAGGTTAAAGAGTACGCCAACGGTTATGAGAATAGTACTGATCATTTTATTCGTTTAGTTTTTTCCCGCTCAGGTATTTTGCAAGGGTGAGTGTCCCGATAAAGCTGAGAATGATCCAGGCAATCCCGATGTCCAGGATAAAACCTTTTTCAGTAATGATGGAAAGAATGCCACAGATGCCTACGACCAGGACCCCAAAGATGTCGATCGCCACCATTCGATCGGCGATGGACGGACCCCGTATAATCCTGTACAGGCAAGATGCACTCAGTGCAATCTGTAGGTATAACAGTATTTCAAGAAAGTCCATTATTCAAAGGTCTTTTTAATATATTTTTCAAACCGTCCTGCAACCTTGCTCCGGTAAATCGCCGGATCCTCAGAACTCACGTATATCCAGTGGACAAAAAGGTCATCCCCTACGATATCCACGGCAATGGTCCCGGGAGTCATGGTGATGGAATTGGCCAGCATGGCCCGGGCAAAATCTGATTTCAGTTCCAGCTTCACTTTTACAATTCCCGGCCTGATGGGCATGGCCGGATGCAGCACTCTGTAGGCCACATCGAAATTGGCTTTTACGCACTCCCAGATCAGGACCACCAGGTAAACCAGCAGCCAGAAATACCGCCTTGGTTGCAGAAATTTATTAACCTTGTCAAAAAAGTGCCGGGTAAACAGCATGGAAGTAACCAGGGCTGTAACTGCTCCTGCCACGATGTTTGAAAGCGACAGCTCAAAGGTAAGAAGCATCCAGAACAGAAAGGCCAGTATGAACAGGGTCAGGTATCGCATATCATAGTCCGGTTATTGTTATTGAATAGAGATCTGATTGCATCAGCACATCAATGGCTGGACGCAGCACTTCATTGCTGATTGCCGGAAAAGCCAGCAGGCTTAAGGCAAAGCAGAGGACAGCCAGGACAAGCATGCTAAAAGACATGGAAAAGGGTACTTCCCTGATCTTTTGCAAGGCTTTTTCCAGAGGTTTGTTGAAGAATGCATAGCGCTGGAATTTAAGGAAGTATCCCAGGGTAATGATACTGACGACAATGGCCAGTGTGGCTAAAAGGTAGAAGTGTCCCTGGATGGCTGCTATGATAATGATCAGCTTGCTGAAAAAGCCATTGAATGGAGGAATCCCCGAAATAGACATGGAGGCCATCAATGATGTGGATGAGGTGATCGGCATGGCCGTAGAAAGCCCCCCCATCTTTCTCAGGTCGCGTGTTTCCAGCCGGTGTTCCAGGGCACCGGCATTCAGGAAGAGCAGCCCTTTAAATACAGCATGATTGACAAGGTGGTAGACAGCCCCGGTGACAGCCAGGACCGCAGCACCCTGGTTGGTTCCGCTGGAGAGCAGGACCATGGCCATTCCAAATGCCATGACTACATATCCGATCTGGCTGATGCTGGAATAGGCAAGAAGTCTTTTTAAATCCCACTGCATCAGGGCGAGCAATGCCCCGGCCACCATGGATAACGTACCCAGTACGGTAAATATCACGGCTATTTCATGACTGAATGCGAACATATTAAAAAACAGGCGTATCAGCACGTAAATCCCCACAGCCTTGATCAATACCCCGGATAACATGGCAGAAATCGGAGAAGGCGCGGAAGAATGTGCGTCCGGTAGCCATGCATGAAACGGTACAATGGCTGCTTTTAGCCCAAATCCGGAGATGAGCAGCACCTGGATAAAAACAAGGAAGGGATCGCCTGCGCCACCCTTGAGAAGGGTCTTAACATCGGCAATGTTCAGGGTTTTTGTCTGCCAGTAGATCAGTCCGATAGCCAGCAGGATCAACATGGAAGCCAGGACCCCCAAAACCTGGTACTTGAAAGAAGCCTCAAGTTCAGTTTTGCCCACACCGAAGGCCACCAGCGCATAGGAAGAGATTACCGAAACCTCCATGAAAACAAACAGGTTGAAAAGATCACCGCTGAGTACCACCCCGTTCATTCCGGCTATGATCAGGCAAAAGAGGGCATAATAGTTACGCTCAGCGGTATATTGTTTCATGTAAGAGAGGGAATAGAAAAGGGCAATAAACCCTACCAGATTGATGATACAGAGCATCAGCACTGAAAATCCATCCAGGACCAGGTAAATCCCCACAGGGATTCCCCCTAAGGTGCTCCAGCCACCCATGGTGTAGATGATGGGTGCCATGCCCGCCATTGAAAACTCATAAATGGCCATGGCCAGGAGGATGAGCAATACCAGGGGGGTAAAAAACCTGTGAAATTTGCTCACCAGTTTTCCCAGGATCATAACCAGAAATGCTGCGATCAGCGGCAGGGCAACAAACAGGGGGATCAGCGCATTCATCTTCTATCCTCTTAAGTTTTTAATTTCCCGAATATCAAAGGTTTTATATTTCCTGTAGAGGCGTATGGCGATAGCCATGAGCATGGCAGTGGTAGCCAAACCTATTACAATGGCCGTAAGGACCATCGCCTGTGGCAGGGGATCAACGTACAGGGTCCCGGCTTTTTCAGGATCTACAATGGGAGCCGACCCACCGTCAATGAACCCGATCAGGACCAGCAAAAGGAAGATACTGAATTCCATGATCGAAAGTGAAATGGCAATCTTGATCAAATTGCGCCTTGTGATGACCCCGTACAGGCCCACCAAAAACAGGATAAAAGTCAGGATGTATGCTGTCATGTTGAACTCTCCTCTTTAAATATTACCAGTGCCAGAAATATGGTCAGGATAGCCCCTGCTACCTCAACACCCACAAACAGATTATAGAGGGGGATCACTCCTGCGCTCAGCAGCTCCCCGGGTAAGCCCTTGGGAAGAAAATTGACAATGAATACTTTTGCACCCAACAAAAGCGACATCAGTGCCAGAATGACCACCAGGAGTATCGCCAGGCTTTCCGTACCGGACGAACCTGATACCTCTGTCTTCAGATTCAATTCACTGCTTCCAAATGCCAGTATCAGTAGTATAAATGCCCCGGCGATGATCACCCCACCTGCAAATCCACCCCCTGGAGTCAAATGCCCGTGAAGAATGATGTAAATTCCATACACGAAAATAAGCCCCGCCAGCAGCTGGGTTACCTTTTTTATAATAACGGACATTCCTTCCATAATGCACTATTTTTTTCCTTTCAATCTTAACAGTGTAAGCACACCCAGGGCTGCTGTATACAATATAACTGCCTCTCCAAGGGTGTCATAGGCCCTGAAATCGAAAATGACCCCGGTCACAAGGTTCACACTTCCGGTCTTTTCCACTGCACCGTTCACATAGGCCTCTGACATTCTGAGTGTATGCGATCCCAGCGAATCCAGGTTCTCAATGGCCAGCAGGAAAAAGTAGAGCAATCCGGCGAAAACAATAAACCCGGTCACCATCTGCAGGATCGATCTCCTGTCGAATGTTGCCTCAATCTCATTCCGGCTGCTGTCCAGTACCACCGCAACCATGATGACCAGGGTAATGGTTTCTACCACAATCTGCACGATCGCCAGGTCCGGGGCCTTCAACAGGAGAAAACAGATGACCAGGCCATAACCCACAATTCCCATTGCAACAACTGCCGAAAGCAGGTCCTTCGCGTGAATTGCAAAGAGGGCTCCGGCAATCATGAATACCAATATCATGGAAATAGTCAAATCCATATCTGATCAAATTAGGTTATCAGCAGAAGCAACAGAATCACAACACCGGCAAACACCCACAGGACATAGTCGTGCAACACACCCGAATGGGCTTTGCTGAGAAGCCGGCCCAACCATGAACAGCCCTGCCTGGACAGCTCATACAGGTCAAACCATTTGTCCCTGGCCCTGCGGTACATGAAGGCAATCCATTTGAATTCCTGGAATGTTCTGTAGAATTCAAGCGTGGAAAAGGAAGTCTCCTCCTGAAGCTTTTCACCCCCGATAAAGCTATCCGACGACCTGGTATTCTTCACATTCCCAAGTAAATAAATGAGAATACCCAATCCGATGGAAACCAGTACAAGAACTCCCACCATGGAGGATGCCCATGCACCGGTGAAGGCAAAGGTGCCGGAAACCGGCATCAATAGTCCGGGCACCACCTGTTTGCTGGCAAATACCCCGAAGCCTGCACACGTCAAAGCAAGGATGAGCATGGGCCCAACCATCAGGGGAGAACCCTCTTTCACAGCAGACAGTTCCTTTCTCTGGCGGCCCAGGAAAATCCCTCCCACCAGTTTGATGAAGCTGGCCAGGGTCAGGGCAGAACCCAGGACGGCAAGTCCAAGCCATAAAACCCAGAGTTTGTTGGAGATCCCGATACCGCCCCCGAAATCAATAATCCCCTGGTAGATCATCCATTTTGAAGCAAATCCGTTGAAGGGCGGGATTCCTGAAATGGAAAGGGCGAATACCAGGACAGCTATAAATGTAAGGGGCATTGTTCGGGAAAGACCTCCCAGGTCTTCCATATCCTCTTTCCCGGTTTGCTGTTCAACTGCCCCTGCTGCCAGGAACAGACCCCCTTTATAGATGGCGTTGTTGATCATATGGAAGAGGCCTGCTGCAACTCCGATCATAGATCCAAGGCCAAAACCCACAACCATGTAGCCTACCTGAGAAACCGCGTGGTAACCGAGCAGTCGTTTATAATTATGCTGTATCAGTGCCATCATGACAGCGGTGATGATGGTAATTACTCCAATGGTGAGCAGGATGAACCGCATCCAGTCCCCCAGGGCAAACAGCTGGGTGGTGATCCTGGCCAGGAAATATATACCCAGGAGCTTATCCAGCGAAGCCGGGAGGAAGGCTGATGAAGAAGCAGGCGCTTTTTCAGTATAGTCGGGAATCCATGTGTGAAATGGAAAGGCCCCTGCTTTGGTGAAACAACCTGTCAATAAAGCGAGAAATGCGATGGTTCGTACAAGGTCGCTGGTGGGCAGGGTAATCTCATCCATATTCAGGGTCCCGGTGATCCTCCAGATCAGGGCGACACCCAGTATCATGATCCCATCAGAAGCCCCGATCATCACCAGGGTCTTCTTGGCAGCGGCACTGCTTGCCTCATCAGTTCCCCGGATCAGGAGGTAGAGCGTCAAACCAAGTACGCCCCAGCAAATCAAGAGGAGCAAGAGGTTATTGGCCAGTACCGCTCCCAGGGTAAATCCAAGGGTAATCAGGAACCAGGCATGGAAGTTCCTCATGGTTCTTTTGATCTTATATCCAAGGGAATAGATGGCAATTAGAAGAGATAAAAAGCTGATAAACAATACAATGAGCCTGCTTAATGCGTCAATCGAAAGCGAACTGTAACGCTCTGCGTCTGCCACAGCCCCCAATTCAGATACTCCGAATCCGCTGGCTGCTACCCAGTCCCTCAGTGTAAATACCAGATCTTCTGCCCGGTAAAGCACCAGGCCCAGGTAACATGTCACCAGGCATACCAGGATGGCAAAGATGCCTTTCATGACCCTCAGGCTGGCAGGCAGAAACAACAGCAACAGGCCGGTTAAAACAGGTAGCAGAATAATATAGATTGCCTGGCTCATGGTGAATGTTTATGCATGTTTAAGCAACTTTTTTGTCAGAAGCGCGGAATGCTCAATGATCTCTTTTGCATTCATGATCCTTTTGCCACTCCGGTGGTCGATGGCTACTGCCAACCGCTCTGTACAGCAGTAACAAGGATCCACTGCCGCCAGGGAAATGGTGGCATCAGAAATACTTTGTCCCACGCAGGATTTCTTAAAAGTGGATATATTGGTATAGCTGGGTGCTCTAATTTTGTGGCGTGCAGGCGAGTTTGATCCGTCCGAAACCACAAAATGAAAGACTTCCCCCCTCGGAGCTTCGGCATGGCCGGTGCCGTATCCCGGCGGGATGTGTTTCACCTTTACATCGATATCCCCCTCTTTTTCTTTCCTCAATCCTTCCAGGCACTGCTCAATGATGGAGACTGACTCATACATTTCAAGCAACCTGACTTCGGCCTTGGCAAAGACATCACCGGCCCCGGCAGTGATCACTTTCCAGTTAACCAGCGGATAAGCTGCATAGGGATCGTCCCTGCGGACATCCACGTCGACCCCCGATGCCCGGGCAGTTGGACCCACTGCAGCAAAGTTGAGGATATCTTCCCGGGTGAGGATCCCCACCCCTTTGGTCCGGGCATGGATGACCGGATCGTCCATGACAGCCCCCACGAGCAGATCCGTCTTTTTCTTCACCAGGGAAAGAACTTCCTGAATGGCAGCTATTTTTGCATTTTCGATATCCCTTCGTACTCCGCCAACCTTAAACATGGCATAGCTGTTCCTGTTCCCGGTGATCATTTCAAAAAGATCCAGTACGGGTTCCCTGTATTTCCATGCCCACATGAATACGGTATTGTATCCCAGGAAATGTCCTGCAAGGCCTACCCAGAGCAGGTGGCTGTGTATCCTTTCGAGTTCAGCGATGATGGACCTGATGTATTTGGCCCTGTTGGGCACCTCCACCCCGGCAATCTCCTCCACACTGTTGGCAAAGGCAAAGGGGTGGGAAGTGGAACAGATGCCGCATATCCTTTCCACCAGGAAAAAGACCTCATCGTAACTCTTTTTCTCACTCAGTTTTTCAATGCCCCGATGGTTATAGCCGGTCTCCCACTTCACATCCTTCACGATCTCTCCTTCGCAGTATAATTTGAACAGCTCGGGTTCTTCCTGAAGGGGATGAAAGGGTCCTACCGGGATCAGTGTCTGTTTGCTCATGTGCTTGCCTCCCCTTTTGATGAAAAGTCCTTCCTGTAAGGATAAACTCCTTTGGCCCAGTTCCCTTCAGAGAGTAATTCATCCAGGTTGGGATGGTTGAGAAAGTTGATCCCGAACAGTTCGTGCATCTCCCTTTCGATCCAGTTGGTGGCTTCGAACATGTTGGAAAGGGACTCCACTTCCGGCTGTTCGCTATCGAGGATTACATGGAGGTTCAGGATCAAACCGGTCTGGTCCAGGCTGAAATGATAATAGATCTCAAATCCTTTCCTGGTATGGAGCGCGGAGGCAATGATAAAACGGTACCCACGTTCGTAATGAAGATAGCGGGAGATGGCCACAAGTGCCGATGGATCAATGGTAAATGTCGCCCGCCGGTCATTCCGGATCTCCGTCCCCACGATCTCTTTTGGAAAAGTATCTTTTAGATTGTCAATGACCATTTTTTCAGTTTTTACCCAGAAGTTTCACTATTCCGGCAAGGATGGCTTCAGGCTTCGGAGGGCATCCCGGAATGTATGCATCCACAGGAATGATTTGATCCACAGGCCCTGCGAAGGTATTCCCCTCTGCAAAGATGCCCCCGGTGCATCCACATGCACCAATGGCAACCACGAGGATGGGTTTGGAAGCTTGCTGGTAGATCTCCAGCAGCCTGGGCTTATCCTTTTTATTGATGGATCCGTTCACCAGGAGCACATCGGCATGCCTGATGCTTCCAACCAGGACCATGCCGAATCGTTCCACATCATACCTGGGGGTCAGGCAATCCAGGATTTCAATATCACAGTTGTTGCACGATGCGCCTCCAAAGTGAAACAGCCAGAGTGATTTTTTGAAACAATAACTTTTAAAGCCCACGACTACAGAGTTTATAAACCAAAAATTGCCAGCACGATAGCAATGATTGCCAGGAGATTCATCCAAACAAAAAAGAACCGGATTGCCTGCTTGATCTTTACCCGGGGATTTGTATTTCTGACCAGGGTGAGGAGCAGTACAATTGCAAGTAGTTTCAGAATGGCATAGAGGATGTGTATCCCTTCAAGCCGGGACCCATTCATCAGGATGGCAATGATCAGGGACGGAAGGACAAACAGCAACATGTATTTTGAAAGCTTGATCATGGCGTAGGGTGTGCCCGAGTATTCGATAAAGATTCCGTCAGAGATTTCAGTTTCAGCTTCCGGCATGTCGAACGGGACCATGGCCAGCTTTGCCTGCAGGCAAAAAATGGCAACTATAAAGAGGAGGACCCCGGATATGCTCCCGATAAAGGGAGTTCCTTCCTGTTGGATCCGGATGACCTGCTGCAGATCAATGCTCTGCCCTGATTTTATAATAACCCCCGCCAGTACCAGCAGGAAGGTGAGTTCGTAGCTCATGATCAGTTTCATCTCGCGGGAAGCACCCACGGCAGCCAGCGGATTTCCTGATGCCAGGGCTCCCAACACATAAGTAAGGGAAGGTATGGTGAGCAAATAAAAAATGACGATCAGGTCCCCCCGAAACCCGGTTGTAATATTCAGCATGGGCAGCAGAATGAAAATCCCTGCCAGGGTGACCCCGAAAACCGCAAAAATGGGGGCGGCCATAAAAAGTCCCTTTGCCCCCCGGGCCGGCAGGATGGTTTCCTTCACCAACAACAATTTAAAAAAATCGTAGAAGGGCTGGAACAGGGGCGGGCCTTTCCGAAACTGAACCCTGGCCGTAATCTTCCGGTCGAACCAGGAGAGAAAGGCGCCTGCAACTGCCACGAAAAGGAAGCCCGGAAAAATGAGAAAATAGAAGAGTTGCATGCCCATAACAATTGAATTACAAGGTGTCAGTTTTCCACATTTGCTCTCTCACCAGGACAAAGTCATTTAACTGATAAATATTCTTTTCGGGATCTTCCTCCATATCCACCACCCGGACAGCTCCTTCAGGGGAATTCCGGATAAAAAGGTCCAGTTCCCTTGCATTGGTCACATCAAAATAATGCTCCTTGTCCCTGTGATATTCGAAAAAATCGGTCATCATGGTCCCGAAAGGGCAGATCACCACACACGACTTACAGGATACACAAAGGTTGGTGGCACGGGATATGAAACCATGTTCATCTTTTTCAAGAGCCTCGGCCGGACAAACAGCCACACAGGGCGCGTCGGTACACCTTCTGCAG
>Ga0315535_1000580_pt1 | contig 25765 bp, 21 predicted proteins | sample SalMarSW160220MG_2_FD_203092 | JGI IMG/M metagenome (GOLD analysis project Ga0315535, IMG submission 203092) | Salt marsh sediment microbial communities from the Plum Island Ecosystem LTER, Massachusetts, United States - Salt Marsh Sediment SW1602-20 ... | reverse complement strand
CCAAGGCTTTCGGTATGCGCGTGGTCGGATACGATCCGATGGTCGACGCCGCTACCGTCGCGAAGATGGGAGTCGAGGGGCTGGATTTCGACGAGCTTCTGAAGAGCAGCCACTTCATTACGCTGCACGTGCCACGGACCAAGGAGACCACCAACATGATCGGCGCCGCGCAGTTTTCCATGATGCGCGATGACGCCATCTTGATAAACGCCGCCCGTGGGGGACTGGTGGACGAAAAAGCTCTGCTGGCCGCTCTTGACGACGGCCAGTTGGCCGGGGCCGGCCTGGACGTTTACGTCGATGAACCAAAACCGCCGGCCGAGCTTGTCGCCCACGACAAGATTGTGGCCACTCCCCATCTAGGAGCCAGCACATACGAGGCACAGGTGAAGGTCGCCACGTTCGTGGCGGGCTACCTGGCCGACTTCCTCTTGCGCGGCAAGGTTCAGAGCGCGGTCAACAAGCCGAACATCGGCGCCTAGTGACGCCGGGCGCGCCAGCATGCGCAAGCTTTTGGATCTCGAGGCCGATATCCTGTGCGAAGGTCACTTCGGAGTTTTTCAACCCGCCCCTGAAGTAAAAAGCTACATCGAAGGCCAGCTGGCCGCGCCCAAGGCGATCATGCCCGTCCCGGGGTAGGGCTTCCGCGGCCGGATATTATCGATGCAACTAATATTCGAGGTGTGCCTCACAGGTTCGACTTTCCGCGCCTGGCCCTGATCCACAGGAATAACATCAGTATTGTTCCGCAGACGGCTACTCCCAGCAGTAGCCACAGGATCGGGCCCAGTTCTCCGCCGGATGACTGGTAGAGCCTGGCGACTATCTCCTCCTGGAAAATCGGGCCGGCCGAGCCCATGCCGTTTATGATACCGGCCGCCGTCAGTGCGCCGCGACGGCTGCCTACGTCGATTGCCCCGACCCCGGAAAGCAGCGAGTCCGGGCCGTAAAGCATGAAGCCCGAAAGACCCATCGAGACGCTGAACATCACCAGGTTCGCGGCGCCCAGCGTGGCCATGATCACGAAGGCCAGCGCCATGCCGCTAAGCATCAGAAGCGATATCAGCGACCTGCGTCCCTTGAAGATGCGGTCCGAGGCGAAACCGGCGAAGAGAACGCCCCCGAAGCCGGCGGCGTAGAAGATCGTCGACAGGTAGGCGGCCTGGTCTCCCTCTAGCCCGAAGTTGCGCCCCAGAAAATAGGCTGTCCAGGAGAACAGCAGGTAGCGCACGAACTTGATGCAGAAGTAGATCGCGCCCATCATCATTATGGTGACGACCACTTGCCTGCTCCAGCCCAGCGGTTCGCGCTCGCCCTTTTGGCAGGTTACCTGTTGCTGGTCGTCCTCTTCGTCGCAAACCGGCTCGATCCCGACGTTCTCGGGCGTGTTGGGGTGGAAGAAAAGCACTACTCCCCAGATTGCAAGCAGCACGATCGAGGCGCCGAAATAGGCCCAGCGGAATCCGAGATGGCCGAGCATCAGGCCCGCGAAGTTGCTGGCCAGAAACGGCCCGGCCTGGTAGCAGGTCGACCAGACACCAAGCACGCTGCCGCGCTGGCGGCGTTTGAACCAGTGACCCAGCGATCCTATGCAACCCGGCCAGCCGGTGCCCTGGGCCATGCCGTTTATGGCCATGAAAACCAGAAACGACCAGAACAGGTTTGAAAAACCCAAACACACGTTGCAGGCCACAGAGATTGCGGTGCCGGCCAGAAGCAGCAGCTTGGGCCCAAGTTTGCGCCCCAGGAAGGCCGAGGAGAACTGGCCGATCATGTAACCCAGCAAGTAAGCAGTTCCCAGGTGACCGAGCTCGGTGGTGCTCAGGTGAAGGTTGTCCTGCAGGGCCTTCTTGACCACGTAGAAATTCATCCGGCAGAAGTAGTAGCCGGCATAGGCCAGCCAGGTGGCGCCGAAGATCTGCAACTGGTAGCGGCGCAACTTGCCGCCTTGACCGGGTACGGGAACGACCCCAACCATGGTTTATCGCCGTGCCTGACCCGCCCGCGGCACGACCAGCTCGAACAACCAGTTGTGAAATTCGATCTGTCGCCGGGTACGGTCGAGAACGTCGTCGTCGATGGCCAGTTGCCAGCGAAGGTCGCGGCGCTCCGGTTGGGTGTGAAGGGCTTCCATCTTGGCCACCAGCTCGCCGAGTTCTTTTCCGTCTTTGAAGAACTTCTCGCGCACCAGGCGTTCCTCGCGGGCGACAATCAACCTGGCCATGTCATGCAGGCAGTACTCGGGGTGGTACTGGACGGCCCAGAAGGTTCCCTTCTGGTGGGTTACTGCCAGCGCCTGCACCCGGGTGAAGTCGTTGCTGGCCAAGAGTTGAGCCCCTGTCGGCAGTGTCGTCACTTCATCGTAATGCGAGATGAAGGCGTCGTAGACCCTGGGCTTACCGCCCATGAATGGATGTCGTGCGCCCTCTTCGGTCAGCTGAATCTTGCGCGCCAGGCCCATCTCCCTGCCGCGCGGGTTGAGCTTGACCTCGCCGCCGGCGGCCACGACCGCCATCTGGATGCCCCAGCAGCTGCCGTAGGAGGGCACTCCCACCGAGTAGATCTTGCGAGCCAGCTCGATCATTCGCCGAACCCGGGGATCGTCGTCGTAGATCGTAAGGTTGCAGCCGGTCCACATCACGCCGGAATAGCCGGACAACCCGGCGCCCGAGGGAAGCTCCGAGCCGGCGTCGGACGGCAACAGAACGTCGAAGCCGGCCTCGGGCATGTGAGCTTCCAGCATGTCGGCATACTGGCGCCAGGCGTAAGGCACGCCGGTCTCGTCGAAATGGTCACGACTTTTCTTGGGGTAGCCGTCGATGATCAAGAAGCGTAGTTCGGACATGTGAGGTTCCTTCAGAAAGAGTCGATTATCTTGTGCAACTCGGTGTAGTCGCGGCAGACGGCATCGGCCCTGGTAACGGCGCTGCCGCGGTCCTTTATAACCGTCGTCAGCACGGCCCGGGCTCCCACGCCGTGCGGCCCGGCCACGTCGTTGGGTTCGCGGTCTCCAACGTGGACGATCTCGTCTGGGGAAACTTCCAGGTCGCGCGCAACCGACTCGAACATGGCCGGATGCGGCTTCGAATGCCCGACCTCGTCGGAGAAAGCGAAGGCGTCGAAATGGTGCAACAGGTTGTATTTTTCGAGCAGCCGGCGTAGCGCGTGTCCAGGCGAGAAGATCGCGTCCGAGACCACCCCCAGCCGATATTTTCCATGAAGGCTCTCTAAAGCCGCGTCGATTCCGGGCGCCGCATCGGGCGGCACTTGCAACTCCATCTCCTCATGCCGCATGATCAGCTCGGCCAATTCCCGATCGGGCAGACTGCGGGATAGTCCTGCCAGCACGACTTCGAGCCTCTGGCGAACCGTCCAGGTCACGCTGAGCTCGTGCCATACCTTGCCGAAAGCGGCGTCGGCCGCGGCGTAGGCGATCTCAATCGATTCGCGCGGTACGGGAACCTCGCGACCGATGTACTCAGCGACCAGTTCGCGCCTGGCCCGGGGCTTGGGCAGCATGCCCATCTCCAGGCGCCGGGGCTCGTCGGAGTCGTCGGCGAATACCGTGTCCCACAGATCAAAAGTGACGGCGCGAACCCGAGTCGGCATTTGGGGCCTTCACAAGGCGTCGCTGAAAAGAGCCGTCATGCTTTCCGGTCTGCACTCGCGCGGGTTACAGGTGTGGCAGCCGTCCTGCATGGCCTTCTCGGAAAGCAGCGGAATCTGATCTTCAGTGACGCCGGCTTTGGAAAGCGTCGTCGGCAGGCCAATCTTCTCTGCCAGCCGGCAGGTTGCCTCCGCCGCCCCGGTCACTGATGTGTCCTTACTGCCTAGCGCCCGGGCGATCTCGGCCACCCGGTCGGGCACTTCCTCGCCGTTATAGAGAATACCGTGGGGCAGCATGATCGAGTTGGCCAGCCCGTGGCTGACGCCTGCAACGCTGGAGAGCGGGTGGGCCAGCGAGTGCACCACTCCCAGTCCTTTCTGGAAGGCAACCGCGCCCATGGTCGAGGCCATAAGCATCTCCCGGCGGGCCTGCTCGTTACGGCCTTCGGCCACTGCGCGGGGGAGATTTTCGGCTATCATGCGTATTGCGGTGATGGCGATTCCGTCGGCCATGGGATGGTAACCGGACGACAGGAAGGCCTCGACGTTGTGGCTGAGCGCGTCCATGCCGGTCTCGGCCGTGATGCGTGCCGGCAGGCCGTAGGTCAACTCGGGGTCGCAGACAGCCACGGCCGGCATCAGCCGCGGCGAGAAGAGCACCACCTTGCGGTCAACGGCTGCAATGGTAATGACCGCCGAGCGCGAAACCTCCGAGCCCGTTCCGGCCGTTGTCGGAATCGCCACCAGCGGCGGCAGTTCGCCCAGGATCTTGGCGTCTCCGCCCTTGAGATCGTCGTAGTCCTCGAGCGGCTGGTCATGATGGATACGAATCTGGATGGCCTTGCCTGCGTCCAGCGGGCTGCCCCCGCCCAGGGCGACGATGACGTCGGCCTCGTGGTTGCGAAAGGCCTCGGCGCCGGCCTCGATTTGTTCGGCTGTCGGGTTGGGATCTATCTTGTAGAAGGTTGCCGGTTCGAGCCCGTTGACCCTGAGGATGTTGACCAGCCGCTCGGGAATATCGGTGGTCATCAGGCCCCTGTCGGTTACCACCAACGGACGTTCTGCTTCGAAAGCCAGGATGTACTCCGGCATGTCCTCGATCACACCTTCCCCGAAGAGAATCCTGGTTGGGAAATTGAAACGCGTTTTCATGGCCGCCTCCAGAGAAACATGGTCAGTCGCTACAAACAGCGTGAAAGATAGCAGATCGATCAAATATTGAGAAGTCAAAGTTCCTAAAATACCGACAAGCGGGAATATTCACGGCTTACCGGCAGTTTGCGCAACAGGACAATGGAGTAAAGGAGGTGCCGTATGAGTGGATTTTTTCAGAGGCAGAGGCCGAGGGTCCTGATTCCATGGGCTCTGGTGACAATATTAGTCGCTGTTTTCGCTTGCGTCAGTTTCGGAGCAAGTGCCGTGCCGGGGCAGGGCGCCGGCTTGTGGCACGAACATACCGGCGAGTCCGCGCAAGCTTTGCCAAATGGGTTCTCTCCCTTGCCGTCACTGGCCGGGCTGGTCAAACAAGTCAAGCCCGCCGTGGTCAACGTTTACACTACCCAGGTCATCAAGCCGCGCTTCTCGGGGCGCATGCAGCGTTTCCATGATCCCTTCTTCGACCGCTTCTTCGGAGGCGGGCAGCAGGGATTCGAGCGCTTCAGATCGCCACAGAACGAGATCAAGCGCAACGCACTCGGTTCGGGCTTCATCGTTTCCGATGACGGATATATCATCACCAATCATCACGTCATCGCCGACGCCACCGAGATCAAGATCAAAACGGCCGACGAACGCACCTTTGATGCCAAACTGGTCGGCTCGGACGAGAAAACCGATGTTGCCTTATTGAAGATCGATCCCAAGGCCAAGCTGCCCTTCGTCTACCTGGGAGACTCGGACAAACTCGAAGTGGGTGACTGGCTGGTGGCGATAGGCAATCCCTTCGGGCTCGGCCTGACGGTAACGGCCGGAATTCTCAGCGGCAAGGAACGCGTCATCGGCCAGGGGCCCTACGACGACTTCTTGCAGACCGATGCCTCGATCAACTTCGGCAACTCCGGCGGACCGCTTTTCGATACGGCCGGCAACGTGATCGGTATAAACACCGCCATCATCGCCGGAGGTTCGGGCATCGGGTTCGCGGTGCCAATCAACCTGGCCAAGGAACTTCTGCCCCAGTTGCAAAAATCGGGCAAGGTCACTCGCGGCTGGCTGGGAGTGAGCATCCAGGACTTGACCGATGACCTGGCCGACAACTTCGGAGTCGAGGCCAAGTCGGGAGTTTTGATCTCTCAGGTATTTGCGGACAGCCCGGCCGAGAAGGCCGGCCTGAAGGCCGGGGACATCGTCCTGTCGATCGAAGGCCGCAGCGTCACTGACGTACGCCAGTTGACCCGCAAGATCGCGGCCATGCCTCCTGGACACAAGGCAGGGATAGTTCTTCTCAGGGACGGCAAGAAACGCAGTTTCGATGTCAAACTGGGTGAGCGAGAGAAGGGCGAGTCATTGGCCCTGGGACGGGAGCAATCGCAAGGAGCAGAACCGCAGCAGGCCGACCTGGGGCTGACACTCGAGCCTCTCACCCCGCGCCAGGCTCGCAGGCTGGGATTGTCCGAGAATCTGCACGGCCTGGTGGTCACCGCAGTGGATCAGAACAGCGAGGCCGCGGGCCTGATTCGACGCGGCGACATCGTGATCGAGGTCAACCGCATTCGGGTACGCTCGATCAGAGATTTTAAACAGGCGCTCGGCCGCGGCAAGAAGGGCAAGGTGCTGATGAAGATCCAGCGCGGCGACAGCAGGGTCTACCTGGTCATCAGCAAGTAGAAATTACTCTACGGCGTAACTGAAGTCGTCCGAGGCGTAAATAGTCTGTCCACCCACCGAGATCGAACATTCAACCTGAACAGGGTAGTTCTTGCCTCCCAGGTCGTCGATATCCAGATAGTAGTGGTTGCCCTGCTCTACGACCTGTCCGGTTTGCAGCCGGTTGGCTCCCGAGCAGCGCTCGTCTCCGCCCACGCTGATGTCGTCCAGTAGCACGTACTTGTCGAGCGAGTCGATCGTGAAGCGGATCAGAAGCGCGGGATTGCCGGCCGCGGCCGGGTCGATCGCTGCCAGGTCGACGCACATCTTCACGCATTCATTCTGCAGGGTAAGCCCTCCGTCCGAAAAGTAGGCCGTCTGCCAATCCGCGCTTCCGCCGGTGTTGAACTCGACCGACAGCGATGCATCCGTGTTTGGTTCGGCGCCCATTGTCCAGCACAGGTTGACAGGCCCCGAAAGCGAGGAAGTATCGACCGGGTGCTCGATCGCCCAGTTGTCCCGGTCGTTGTGCAGGCCGTCGGATACGCAACCGTAATTCTCACAACGGATCTGATCGCCGGCGATCGTCCAGCCGTTGTAGTCGCCGGGCAGGTAGAGCGGGCAGGAATCGAATTGTTCCTCGAAAACCAGGCGCGTCGTCGGTTGGCAGTTCTGGTAGCCGGCCACCAGCGAGATGTTGTCGATGATCCAGGTGTTGCCCGGGAGCTCTGAGTGGGTCCACAGATCCAGACGCACGAACGGCTCCAAAGAGCTCCAGGAGGCCAGATCGACACAGTGGCGAAACAGATCGCCCGAGTTACGCGGCTCGTTGCCGTCGAAACAATCGAGATCCTGGCCGTCGGGACTGCCCGTGCCTTGTTGAACCTGGAAGTAGTCGTCCAGGCCGCAGCCGTCCTCAGCGACGTCGAAGCACAGGACGGCCGTGTCGAAAGCGCGCAGATCGAATTCGTTGTACAGACGGTACTCCTCGAAGGCGCCGTTGCAGGTTCCCTCGTCGGCCTGCATGGCCTCCAACCCCGCCAACGGGCCGTTCGTCACCGGGCAGACGAGATTGGTGCAACAGTTGTCGGGACCGTAGTGGGTGGCGTTCAGCGGACAATGGCTGGGCGCGGAATCGGTCTGGCAATAGTTGCCGCCCTCGACCTGCCAACCGCCCAGGTCGCAGCCGGGTCCGTTCCCGGTTGAGAAATCGACCCGCGACAGCTCCGGCACAAGTAAGTGAGCCGTACATTGCAGACAGCCCGCAAAGCCTGGAGTCTCGGGCGAGGTTGTGATCTGGCAACTCGCGCTCGAGCCTGCGGCCACGTCGCCGCAGTCGACGCTTAATACGGGATCGAGTGATTGGCCCTGACAGCCGCCGCCTGAGCAGCTGTCGTTCAGCGTGCAGGGATCGCCATCGTCACAAGCACTGCCGTCCCCATCGAAGGCGCTGCAGTCGTCGACCGTCTCGTTGCAGGACTCGTTGCAGTCGCTATCGGCGTCCGCTCCGGGGCAGGGATCGCCCGAACTTACGCAGCTTCCGGACATGCACGACTCCTGGCCGGTACAAAACATCCCGTCATCCGTACAAGCAGTGCCGTCCGCCACGTTGATAACGGTGCAGCCGCCGGCTCCATCGCAGGCGTCCAGTTGACAATCAATATTTTCGACACAGACGTTCTGTGGGTCGGCGCCGCCGTACTGTACCCAGAGACAGGTGGCGGGATTGCAACAATAATCGTCGCTGGGGGCGCCCGGGTCGCAGTCCTCGCCGGTGCTGATCAGGCCGTCCCCGCATCCGGCACACAGGCCGTTAATCTCGTCGCAGTTGTTGGGAATCGGGCAGGGGTTGCCGGGCGAACTGCAGACTCCCGCCTGGCACTCCTCGACGCCGTTGCAAAAGGTGCCGTCGCTGGTACAGGGCGTCCCGTTCAACTTGGCGCGACCCTCGCAGGTTCGCTGCTCCTCGATGCAGCTGCCGATCATGCAGTCGGTGTCCTCGGCGCTGCAGTCGCGCGCGTTGCCGGTGCAGGCGCCTGCCAGGCAGCCGTCGTCTATGCTGCACCACAGCCCGTCGTCACAGAGCGTGCCGTCATCAAACGCTTGCGCCAGACAGGCGTCGGCCGTTTCGTTACACACGCCGACGTTGCACTGGTCGTCGAGCGAGCCGCAATCACGCTCGTCGCCGTTGCACTCGCCGGCCAGGCAGCTGTCTGTGACGCTGCAGTACAGGCCGTCGTCGCAAGCCGTTCCGTCGGCGCTGGGTGCGCTGGAACAGACACCGTCACTGCAGGCGCCCTCCAGGCACGAGCCGCTGTCAATACAATCCGAGTCGGCGGCGCAATGGATGCAGTCCTGCCCGTCGACTTGCCCGTCGCAGTCATTGTCGAGTCCGTCGCACCACTCGTCTCCCTGGCGTGTCGGGCGACACTCACAGCCGTCCGACCACTCGCCGTTGGCGTTTGCATAACCGGCATCGCATGCGTAGCTGCAACGGCTGTCGCTGCATTCGATGGCCGCGGCGTGCGAGACGCCCGGGCACAAAAAGACGGGATCACCGTCGTCGGTCTGCCCGTCGCAGTCGTTGTCCAGCCCGTCGCATTTCTCGACTCCGCCGTTGGTCGGCCGGCAGGCCCACGAGAGTTGAATGGTCACTTCCTGCAGGCCGCCTCCGCCGGCCGACTGGTCGCTGCAGCCGCGCAGGATCACGCTTCCCGTCGAGTCGCTGGCCCGGCCGAAGAACAGTCGCCGGCCCGGCCCGATGTTTTCGAGCCGGCGCGCGCCGGCAAGCGAAGGGTATTCTACGCTGACCTGGTCCTCTACTGTGTAACCCTCGTCCCCGGGCGAAGCCGATCCGTCGTCGAGAGCCTGGCAAGCGGCATCGCCGGAAGGCGTGAGCGCGAAAATCTCGACGCTGGTTGTGCGGTCGCGGGCCTCCTGATCCGGAAAGACGACCGTGACAAAGAAGCTTCCGGCCGCGCCGCAGGCGGCCAGTAGAAAAAGCGCAAGCGCAGCGAGCCACCTGTGCATCGCAAGGCTCCTCATTTGAAGCGAATCCCGTAATCCACGGGGCCATTGCCCGGGCCGGACGATCTGCCGCCCAGCACCGCCCCGGTGGTCGCCCCGGCCGCCACGACTCCCACCGCCGTCCAGAACCACCAGCTCTGGTACCAGGGCGTGACATCCTTGTCGGTGTCCTGCCTGGGTAGCGGCTTTGGCAGCGGCTCAGTCACGAGTTTCGGCGGCGGCTTGGGCACCGGCTCGGTCTTGACGGCAATCCTGGGCGTGGTCGCCTTGACGGTTGCGCGAATCTCGAACGGTTTCTTTTCGCTTCCCGCCCGCGCAAGGACTCCCCCCGTACGATTCAAGGCCTCGAAATAGTAGCTGACCCGTCTGGCTTTGAGCTTTTTGGGAAGTCGCGGCCGGATGGTCGCCGATTTCTTTACGGGTATTACGATCTCTTTTTTGCCGGGCTCGAGATCGGTCCGGTAGCGCAGGCGAATAGACTTGATCATCCCCAGCGGGTTTACGAATTCCACAGGCAGGCTCAGGCCGGAAAGCGCCTCGCGCGCGGCCGGCGCCACGTGCCGCAACGACAGCGGAGCCAGGTTCTTGTTGATGGCCACGGCCTGGTAAAATGGCGCTGACAGCTTAGGTGAGATCTCGTCCGACAGGCGGAAGGCCGGCCTGATCGAAAGCAGCCTTCTGAAATCGGCCAGGGCTTGCCCGGTCTTGCCCAGCGCGCTCAGGCAAAGGCCGCGAATGCGATAGGCGGCTACCAGTTCGTCGGGACCGCTCTTGTCCGAAGCCAGCACGCGCGCCGCCAGTCGCCTGGCCTTCTTGTATTGCATATCGTCGAGCAGGCGCCTGGCCCGCCCGAGATCGCCACCGTCTCTCGCCAGGGCCGGGGCGGATACCAGAAACATAAACAGAATCAAGAACACGCGGCGCATTGCGCTTCCCTCGAACTCAGGATTGATCCTCAGATTAACACGATATCGATTAAATTGGCAACGGCGGCGGGATTTGTTGCCTCGGGTCGGGGGATTATATAGATTGGAGCCCATGGCGGACACCGGCCCCGAGAAGCTTGGACGCTACCAGTTGCTGGCGCTGCTGGCCACCGGCGGGATGGCCGAAATCTACCTGGCCAGGCAGACCGGCATCAAGGGGTTCGAGCGGCTGGTGGTGGTCAAGCGTATCCTGCCGCACCTGGCCCGCAAGAGCCGCTTCGTCGAGATGTTCCTGGACGAGGCCCGCATCGCCGCCCAGCTAAGCCATCCGAACATCGTGCAGATATTCGACCTGGGGCATGAAGACGGCGAGTACTACATCGCCATGGAGTACCTGGAGGGCGAGTCGCTCGGCTACCTGGTGCGCGAGGGGCGCAGCGGCGGGCATTTTTTGCCCTCCCAGCTTGCCGCGGCAATCGTCGGACAGGTATGCGACGGCCTGGACTATGCCCACAAGTTCAAGGACGAGACCGGAAAGCCTCTCAACATCGTCCATCGCGACGTCAGCCCGCACAACATCATCGTGCTCTTCTCGGGCGGGGTGAAGCTGGTCGATTTCGGCATCGCCCGGGCGGCTTCCCAGTCGCACCAGACCGAGGCCGGAACCCGCAAGGGCAAGCTGACCTACATGCCGCCCGAACAATACATGTCCAATCCGGTCGATGCCCGCTCCGACGTCTTCTCGCTGGGGGCGGTCATGTGGGAGTTGCTTACGAGAAGACGGCTCTTCAAGCGCGAGAGCGAGGCCGCCGTGATCCAGGCCATCCTCAATCAGCCCGTTCCCGAGGTATTGGAGATCCGTCCCGACATTTCTCCCGACCTGGCGGCCGTGGCCATGCGGGCGCTTAGGCGCGATCCGGCCGAACGCTTTCAGGACGCGGGCGCGATGGGCGCAACCATCAGGGAGAGCCTCAGGGCCAGCGGGGCGGCTGCGGGCATGCCGGAGATAGCCGCTTTCGTCAGCCTGGTTTTCGCCGAGCGGGCCAGGACCAAACAACGCCTGCTCGAGGAAATAAGATCTCAAGGATCGAGCAGCATTTCGCTGGGGGTGCTCAAGCCGGACACCGATGAATCGCTGCCCTCGAGATCTCAGGTGGAAAAATCCGACCTGGCCGAACAGGATACGGTGCGCGGCGGGCGCGTACTCGTTCCGCCGGGAGAGCCTAACGACGATCTGCCTACCGCCAAGCGCAAGCGCCCGCCGGTCGACGACGGCCGGGCGCCGACAGGGAGTTCGTTTGTTCTGCGGTCCGCCAAGATTGCCATCCCGGTCTTGGTCGTTTTTTCGATTGTGCTCCTGTGGCTGACGACAGGCGAAAACCAAAACGACTCCGATGCCGTATCCCGTACGCATGAAGATCGGCTTTTGCCGAAGCAGCCTGGTGAGCCTCCCATGAGTGTCGCGGCCGGTGTGGTTGATGCGGGCCCGGCCGATGCGGACGCGGCTGCGGCCGGCGACCGCCCGGCCTCCGGCTCCGCGGGCGCGCGCACGGCGCTGCTCGACATTCGCTCGAAACCATCGGGTTGCCGGGTCGAGATCGACGGTGTCGAGGTGCCAGGTCTGACGCCCCTGGAAGAAGTGGCGGTGGAGGCCGGAGTCGAGCACAAGCTGACCGCGATCTGCAAACTACACGCGCGGCAAGAGAAGCTCATCACCGGCGGGCCTAACGAGCATCTTCTGGCTGAATTCGCGCCGGAAAGGCTGAAGACGGCTCTGCCCAAGACAGGACGCCTGCGGCTCAATACAGTGCCCTGGAGTGAGATCTACCTCGGTCGCCGCAAGCTGGGTATGACCCCGCTGCTGGGAGTCAAGCTGCCCGCAGGTACCCATACTCTCAAGGCTGTAAACGAAACCAAGAACCTGAAGCGGACTTTCAAGGTGACCATTCAGGCGGGGCACACAACCTCGCTGAAAATCCCCTTGAAAGACTGAAATGGTTATTAGCGGGAGAAAAACATGGCCAAGATGATGCGTTGCAAGGCTTGTGGCTACATCACCAACGATGCAAAGATCGGGGAAGTATGTCCGGCCTGCGGGTTGCCGCGAACGGTGTTCGAAGAATACGAGGAGAAGATCTCTCCCAGGCGCAAGTTTATTATTGATCTGCACCTGCATCCCATAGCCGTACATTTTCCCCAGGCGCTGGCGACGCTGATTCCGCTTTTGATCATCGCCGGTTGGTGGATCCTGAAGCCAACGTTGGCCATTGACGTATTAAACAGCGCGCGCATTCTTGCAATCCTGTTGCCCTTCAGCGTCCTGGGGGCAATCGTGGCCGGGTTAATCGACGGCAAAACGCGTTTCAAAAAGCTCTCGACTCCGCTGCTTGTCAAAAAAATAGTCATCGGCTCTATCTTGCTACTCTTGTCTGTTGGCGTGTGTGTTCTGGTATTGCTGCCGAACCTGGGTCAATGGGCGGTTTATACTGTTCTGGCCCTCTCGCTGGCCTGCGTCGGTTGCGAGATTCTGCTCGGAAATATCGGCTCAGGCCTGATGTCCGCCTTCTTGCGCGGATAAAAAATCAAATAACCCACTCCAGGCCCAGTTCCTTGAGTTTGCCGGGGGTCGGGTTGCCTGTTTGCTTGTCCCAGCCCATCATCGAGTAGTAGTCGTCGAGCATCCTGGCAAAGGCCTGCCGGTTGACGTGCTTGCCCTGGCTGGGTCCGTCGGGCAGCGGGTCGAAGACCCTGTCCGGCAGGCGGTCGTGCTCGCGGCCGAAGCCGCGCCGGGCGTTCAGCTGGCGCATCATGTTCACCCGCCGCTCGCCGGCCTTGATCAACTCGTAGAAAGTGCACTCCCAGCCGGTTGTGAATCGCAACAGGTCTTCAAGCTCGCGGTAGAGGAACAGGTTGCCCGGGCCCCAGCAGAACATGCACAGGCACAGTGAATCGAGCAGGCTGTAGAAAAACTGCGAATGGGCGGTCATCTGCACCTTGGCCGGGTTGGTCGAGTCGCGATCCCCGCTGCCGACTATGGCCAGGCCGAGACAGTCGTCGCCCGCCGCGTCGAGCAGCCAATCGTGTTCCGAGGACTGGTGATCGGGTCCGATCGGGCAGACGGCGTACATCAGCGCCTGGGACGGCTTGACCTGGGGCATGTGAACGGCGAAGCCCTGGTTCTTGGTGTGTACGGCATAGGGCTCGGTCTCCTGACCGAACTTCTCGATTGCAGCCACGAAACCTCCGGCCAGCACATTGCCGATGCCGCGCCTCTGGCCGACTTGCTCGATCAGCCATAAGAGATCATCCGGATTGCCGAAGCCCACCCGCCGGCCGTCGAGTTCTGCGGCCGGGATCAAACCCTTTTCCGCGCACTCGAAAACATAGCCGGCCAGGCCGCCCATGGTGATGGTGTCCATGCCGTACTCGCCGCACAATTGGCTTGCGCGAGCCACGGCGGCCGGGTCGCAGATATCGAGGTTCGAGCCCAGCATACCCAGGGTTTCGAACTCGGGGCCCCCGAGTTCGTCCGTGAGAGGGTAGGGCGAGGCGGCCTTTACCTTCTTGCGGCAGCGCACGGCACAGCCGAAACAAGTCGTCGCACCGGCGCCGAGATCCGACTCGAAGCTGGCGCCGTCCAGCAGCTTGTAGTCGGCCGTGAACCCGCGCGAGTAGTTATGGGTGGCTAAATTGCCGCTTTCGGCCTGGAAGCCGACCACGCCCGGCGTGCCAAGTTTGTTGAGCGTTGCGGGAAATGACGAGCCGGCAATCCGCCCGGCCGCCTTGCGGGCCAGATCCTTGAGCCCCTGAGGATCGGCAAAGTCGGGTTTGCCCGTGGCGCTTATGACCACGGCCCTGAGTTTTTTTGATCCGAAGACGGCTCCCATGCCCGTGCGCCCGGCCACGTCGTTGCGATCAGCCATCAGGCACGCGAAACGAACCAGGCGTTCGCCGGCAGGGCCGCACTGCAGGACGCTGAAGCCGCTGGTCTTGCCAATCTCGTCGCCGATGATGTCCAGGGCCTTGCTGATGCTCAGTCCGGAAAGTTTCGCAGCCGGACGGATGCTGACCTGGTCGTCTTCGACCAGCAGGTAGCAAGCTTCTTTGGCGCGGCCTTTTATCACGATTGCATCGTAGCCGGCGCGCTTGATGGCCGGGCCGATGCTTCCGCCCGCCTGGCTGTCGCCCGTCATTCCGGTAAGCGGAGACAGGGCACACACACAGCAACGACTCACTCCGGAAACCGCTGCGCCGGTCGTTACGCCGGGTGCGATGGTCAGCACGTTTTCCGGCCCCAGCGGGTCGGCCCCGGCCCCGGTTTCATCCAGCAGGAAGTATGTGCCCAGCATACCGCCGCCAAGATAGGTGCGAAAAAACGATTCGGGATAAGCGCGTTTCTCGATCTCTCCGGTGCTAAGATCGACCCTCAGGATCAAACCTCTATAACCTTTGGTTGCCATGGACTACCTCTTTGTTGAAAGTATCTGGCCGATTGTTTTCAGTAACTTCAAGGCGCGGAAAGGCTTCTGTAGAAAACCCGAAAGCTCCTTGCCCGCGAAACGACTGGTAACTTCTTGCTCGTTGTAGCCCGATGTCAGTACGACGCGCACGTCCGGGCGGATGCGCCGCATTCGGCGGAAGGCCTCTTCGCCGCCCATTTTCGGCATGGTCGTGTCGAGCAAGACCAGGTCGATCTCGTCTGCCCGGGATTCGAAGACCTTAACACCTTCCTCGCCATTGCCGGCCTGGCAAACTTCGAAACCGACGCTCTCGAGAATGCTGCAGGCCACTTCACGAACCATGGAGTCGTCATCGACCACCAGAACACACCGACCGAGACCGGAAACCTCGCCGCCGGGTTCGGGCCGCGGCGACCCGGCAAGATCAGCCTTGCCCGGGTCCGCCGCAGGGAAGAGCACCTTGATGTTCGTGCCCGTGCCCTGCTCGCTATATACCTTGATGGTTCCCTGGTGTCCACGGACGATGCCCAGCACGGCCGCCAGGCCCAGGCCGCGCCCGGTGAACTTGGTGCTGAAGAAAGGATCGAAGATTTTCGAGACCGTTTCCTGGTCCATGCCGCAACCGGTATCCGACACTTCGAGGAAAACGTACTCTCCCTCCGGGAGATCATGCTCGGGGTAAGTTCCTGCCAGGTAGTCGCTGTCGGCCGTGATCGACCCGGTTGCAATCGAAACCACTCCGGAGCGATCACCGATTGCCTCAGAGGCATTGGTGATCAGGTTCATGATCACCTGGCGTAGCTGGGTGGCGTCGGCCTCGATCGGCGGCAGATCTTCTTTGAAGTCGAAGCGCAGGCTGGTCTTCTTGGAGATCGACACTTCCAGCAGCCGCGCTATTTCGGTTACCACGTCGGACAGCTGGACCTTGCGCACCACGAACTTGCCCTTGCCGGAGTAGGCAAGCATCTGGTTTGTCAGATCGGCAGCCCTGAGCGCCGCCTGTTCGATCTTTTCGATCGCCGGGCGCATCGGTGCCTCGGGGGCAAGCTCGCCCAGGATCAGGCTGGCATACCCCAGTACTCCCATCAACAGGTTGTTGAAATCGTGCGCGATGCCTCCGGCCAGTACGCCGAGGCTTTCGAGCTTCTGGGCGTGCAGGATCTGCTGCTCCAGGCCCAGACGTTCCTGCTCTGCCCGCTTGCGGTCGCTGATGTCAGTTATTACTCCCAGGATGGCCTTTGTTCCCTGGTAGCCTATCAGGCGAGTGGCGCACAGCGCCTGGATGCGCCGTCCATCGCTGGCAAGCACGCTATACTCGTATGGCGGCACTTCTTCGCCACGAATATGTTTGGCCAATTGTGCTTTCACAATTTCGATGGATTCGGGAGCTATCAAGGTCAGAAAATCGAAATCGGGCCGACACAGCTCATCGCGCGAATAACCTGTCAGCCGTTCGCATTGCTCGTTGGCATAGACGACCCGGCCGCCTTGGTGAATGAAGATCATGTTAGGTGATTTCTCGGCCAGGCTCCTGAACATCTCTTCGCTCTCGCGCAGGGCTTCTACTGCCCGTATGCGCTCGCTAATGTCCCCGACAGAAGTAATCCGGGCCGGGCGCCCGCGGTAGCTGATATTTCTTCCCCTGACCAGTCCACGGAAAGTCGAGCCGTCCTTGCGCAGGCCGACCGCCTCGTATGGTTCTTCGCTGCTGGTGTTGACCTTGGAAAGAACCAGGTCGCGCCACTCGGGGACGGCCAGCATCAGCACCGACATGCCGATCGCCTCTCCGGGTTCGTAGCCGAAAATGTCATGGAAGGCATGGTTGACTCCGATGATCGTGCCGTTGCGGTGCAAGACAATGGCCTCGAAGGCGGCCTCGGCCAGGGCGCGGTAACGCTCCTCGCTCTGGCGCACCGAGGATAGCTCGGCCTTGATGTCCTTGTCAGAATTGCCTTCGCTTGTCATCTGTCCCCCGCCCGAGTCGCCGGCAAATGAGTGACAGGGCCGCGTTGGCTGAAAGCGTGCGAACCAGTTGCCGATTCCAGGGCGGGAACAACCTGTGCTCGGCATCCGTGCCGGCTTTGTCGCATATCGCAAGATAGACCGTGCCGACCGGCTTCGTCAAGCTGCCCCCCGTGGGGCCGGCGATGCCGGTGACGGCCACTGCCAGGTCGGCGCCCGAAAGACGCCGGACCCCTTCGGCCATGGCCCGGGCGCAGGCTTCGCTGACGGCGCCTTGCTCGCGCAACAAAGTCGCCTCGACACCCAGCAGCTTTTCTTTCATCGAGTTCGAGTAGGTAACGGCTGAGAGCAGGAATACCGCGGATGAGCCCGGAACATCGGTCAGCAGTTTTCCCAACAGGCCGCCGGTGCAACTCTCCGCCGCGGCCAGTGTCAAACCCCTTTCTTTCAGTGTTGCGATCACGCTCCTGGGTAGTAACGCGCGCCTTTTTGCGAATATGCGATAGTAATTCGAAAAATGCGGGCGCACGCGAACCTCAGTAAGCCTTGGCGAAGATGACCCGCCGCATCGACTCAGCGCCGCAGAAAGGGCAGCTTCCCTTTTCTTCGGGGGCGTCGAGCGGAATGCAGCGAATGGTGGCCTTGGTCTGCTCCTGGATCTGCGCTTCGCACTCGCCCCGGCCGCACCAGTGGGTTCGTAAAAAACCGCCCGGGTTATCGAGCTTTTCGATGAAACTTTCACGGTCGTCGATATCGAAGGTGAAATCGTCGCGCATCTTCTTGGCCTTGTCGAACAGGTCCTGCTGGATGTTCTCTAGAATCTCGGTGACCTTCTGCGCAAGCTCTGATCGAGCGATCGAGATCTTTTCACCGCTGTCACGTCTAACCACCACGGCCTGGTCGGCCTCGAGATCGCGCGGGCCGAGCTCGATGCGCAGCGGCACGCCGCGGTTTTCCCAGTGATGAAACTTGAACCCCGGGCTCTGGTTGACCCGGTCATCGACCTGCACCGCCCGCCCGAGATTCATCTCATTGGCGAGCTTGTGAGCCTCGGCGATTATCTGCCCCGGGTCGGTTTTCTTGCCCGGAATGGGGACGACGACCGCCTTGACGGCCGCCACGCGCGGCGGCAGCACCAGGCCGCGGTCGTCCGAGTGAGTCATAATCACAGCGCCTATCAGGCGCGTGCTTACACCCCAACTGGTAGCCCAGACGAGTTGGCGCCGGCCCTGCTCGTCCTGGTAGGTGACGTCGAAGGCGCGGGCGAAGTTCTGTCCCAGGTTGTGCGAGGTACCGGCCTGCAGTGCACGGTGATCCTGCATCATGGCCTCGATGCAATAGGTGCGCTCGGCGCCGGCGAACTTCTCGCGTTCGCTTTTCAGCCCCTTGATGACCGGGATGGCCAGGTAGTCCTCGGCCAGGCGCCGGTAGACCTCGAGCATCTGCAGGGTTTCATGCTCTGCCTGCTGTTCGCTGGCATGGGCGGTGTGCCCCTCCTGCCACAGGAACTCGGTAGTGCGCAAGAACAGGCGCGTGCGCATTTCCCAGCGCACCACGTTGGCCCACTGATTGATCAGCAGCGGAAGATCACGGTACGAAGAGATCCATTTCTTGTACATACTCCAGATGATCGTCTCGGAGGTCGGCCGGATATAGAGCGGTTCCTCGAGCTTGCTGCCGCCCCCGTGAGTCACCACCGCGCACTCGGGAGCGAAGCCCTCGACGTGCTCGGCTTCCTTTTTCATGAACGATTCCGGAATCAGAAGCGGGAAGTAGGCGTTGACGTGGCCGGTCTCCTTGAACATCTCATCGAGCACATGCTGGATGTTCTCCCACAGGGCGTAGCCATTGGGGCGGATGACCATGCAGCCCTTGACCGGCGCGTAGTCGGCCAACTCTGCCTGCTGGATGACGTCGAGGTACCACTGGTTGTAGTCCTTGTCACGCGGGGTGATCCTGGCTTGCATGTCGATGGCTCCCGATATTATTCGCGTTCAGTGAAACAGAGTAACCAAGGCGATTACGAGCAACGAAGCAAAGCAGGCTATCAGCACGGCCAGTGCCAGCCGATCGATGCCAAGACGCTTTGCAAGCTTTTTGCCAGTCTCGGTCGAGGTCGTTATCCGGCGCGCGCCCTTGAAATCCCCCTTCTCGAGGAGATCTCGAAAGCTGGCTTCTTCTGGGTCGATTGTCTCCCGCGCCTCACCGGGTACGGGTATGTTTTGTTCTTCTGATTCAGGTTCCATGGTTGGCAGAATACGTTCTTGTAGCCGTCCAGATCAACCACAATCCGTCAAACCGCGACTTGTGTGACAGGGGGCTTGCAGAATTGAAACGTTTTTCTAAAAGAGTCTTTTCGGAAAAAAGACGGGTCTGCGGCTAAACCTTCTTTTTTTGTTCGGGATCATCGTTCGAGCCTTGCGGCCCGGTTATGGCACCGTGCTTGCAGAGATAAAGCCGCACTCGGGAAAACAAGGAGGGAGGAAGACATGTTGGAAAAATCCTCGCGGCAACTTACCAAGAATCCGCTCCAGGACAAACCCAGTCCCCCGAAGGTGACCTGCTTCGTCTGCAAGCAAGCGGTCGACAGCTCTCGGGTGGTCAAGTTATATCATCCGAAGGAACGTGATGTCTGGGTTTGCGAGCAACATCTGAAAAGATAGGCCATAGTATATTACTGTTTGTATACAATATGTTATCTGGTATACATTAAGTAATACATCCGGTTTTGCCCGGTTGTTCAGAAAATAGTGTTCTTTTTTTGTACACCACTAGCTGAAAATTTTTTACAACATCATTCATTTTTCTGAATAGTTCCTTTATTTCAATCAAATACAAACTTGGGCGGTTCGGCCGGCAGCTCCTCTGTCTATATCATGTGGTGTACAGAATATGTATACCAGATTCTGTGGTCTGGACGTTATCTAGACGATATATCAAAACAAAATCTGAGAAAATCTTGACATCACACCCGACGTGGTGGACTATTCATCAAAGTGGGAAATAGTGGTAAGTAGTGCCGTATATTGGTACGAAGTGCGCGGCCTCTAAGTGGAGTGAATATGTTCACCGGGCGATTCGAGCATACAATCGACAGCAAGGGCCGGGTGAGTCTGCCATCACGCTTCAGGGAGATCCTTTCGACCTCGTATGCCGACGACCGCCTGATCATCACCTCGTTTACCGACCCATGCCTGATCGCTTACCCGGTGGCGGAGTGGCGGACCTTCGAGGAAAAAGTGCGTTCGCTGCCTCGATTCGATCCCAGGGTGATGCAGGTCAAACGCGTACTGGTCTCGGGCGCTACCGAGTGCCCGATCGATAAAAACGGCCGCGTGCTGATCCCGCCCGTGCTGAGGCAATTCGCGGGGCTCGAGCGCGAGGTCGTCTGGGCCGGGATGGTGGACACTATCGAGATCTGGTCCAAGGACAACTGGGAGCGGATGTTTGCTTCCGCCCGGGGCGACATTGCCGGCCTCGGGGGCTCCCTGGGAGATTTGGGGCTCTGAAGTTCATGCATTTTTGGGACCGGATGCGCGTCCGGCCCCGCAGGGCACGTTGGGTCCTGTGAATCGAGGAGGGATAGCTGGGGTGGAGCACCTTCTGCACCAACCCGTAATGCCGGAACAGGTAGCGCGATATCTGCAGCCGCGCCCGGGCGGCAGCTATGTCGATCTGACTCTCGGGCTGGGTGGTCACGCCGAGGTGATCCTCGAGCGCTCCTCGCCCGACGGCCGCCTGCTGGGCATCGACCGCGACGAACAGGCGCTGGAGCACGCCGGCCGCAGGCTTTCCGTTTTTGGAAATCGTTTTCAGGCGCTGCACGGCAGCTTTTCCGAACTGCCCGACCTGATGGCTCGCGTCGGCTGGACCAGGGTAGATGGCCTGCTCGCCGACCTGGGAGTCTCGTCACTGCAGTTGGACAGCGGACAGCGAGGATTCAGCCTGATGAAATCAGGACCACTCGACATGCGCATGGACAACACCAAGGGAGCTACGCTCGCCGAAAAATTGGCAGACCTGGATGTGCGGGATCTGGCCGACGCATTGGCGAGGCTGGGTGAGGTTTCTCATGCGCGCAAGATCGCCGGCAAGATTCTGGCCTCGCTGCGCGCCGGGAGATTGATAAATACACTCGACCTGGCGCGTGTCTCGTCCGAGGGTCCGCGACGCGGGAAGATCCATCCTGCCACCCGGGTTTTCATGGCTCTGCGCATGCTGGTCAACCGTGAAATCGAAGAGCTCGAGTCTCTGCTCGAGAAACTGCCCGATCCGTTGAGGGAGGGTGGGCGGGTCGTCTTTATCGCTTTTCACAGTATCGAGGATCGCCTGATAAAAAAGCGCTTCGCGGAGCTTGCTGGACAGTGCAGCTGCCCGCCAGGCTTGCCGGAGTGCCGTTGCGGAGCGCGCCGGCGGATTACCCTGCTGACCAGGCGTGTGGCCAAGCCAAATGATGACGAGATCGCTCAAAACCCGCGCTCGCGAAGTGCGCGCTTGCGAGCTGCAGAACGATTGGCGGCATAGGCTAAAGACATGAGAGGCGACAAGAAAAGCAAGCGCAAGAAGAACCGGCCCGGGCAGTCGGTCTGGACGACGGGCTGGACGGCGGCGGTGATTGTGGTCGCCGTCTTTACCCTGGCCGCGATTCTGCACGTGCGTACGAAACTCGTCGCCGTCGAATTGGGCTACCGTCTCTCGCGGGCCGCTTCCGAGAACAAGAAACTCCAGGCCGAGTCGCGCAAGCTGCGGCTCGAGGTGGCTACTCTTCGCAACCCCCGCCGCCTGCGCAGACTGGCTTCCGGCAAGTTGGGCCTGTTCGAACCGCGGCCGGAGCAGGTGATTACCATTGAGAGGAAAGACGGTCGAGGCAAACTGGCGGTCGGCGGCTATCCTGGAGGGCATAATTAATGCCCGATCGCAAGCATACCCGATGGATGCAAGTTCGCCTGCTTTTAATCTCGGGCTTTTTGTCGCTATGCGGCGGCGTTGTGGCTTATCGCATCTTCAATCTTCAGGTGCGCCAGGCAAGCTGGCTGCGCGAACTATCGCGCCAACAATACCTCAAGGAGATCACCCTCGAACCGATGCGCGGCCAGATCGTCGATCGTCACGGAGAGCCGCTGGCGGTCAGCGTGATGACCGAGTCGGTCTTTGCCATGCCGGACGAGATGCAGAATGCCGCCGAAGCGGCCCGAAAACTGACCGCGGCGCTCGAACTCGATCGCACCGCCGGCGCCCGTCTTCTTAAAAAACTGACCGGTAGCAAGCACTTTACCTGGGTCAAACGGCGCCTGACACCGCGCCTGGCCGGGCGAGTGCACGCGCTCAATATCGAGGGTATCCACTTCACCCGGGAAAGCCGCCGCTTCTACCCGGCGCGGGAACTTGCAGCCTCGGTGATTGGATTCGCAGGCGACGGCCGCGGACTCGAGGGAATCGAACTGCTCTTCGACGGCCTGTTGAGAGGAGAGACCGTACTTGCCCAGGGCCTCAAGGATGCCCGAGGCAACCTGCTGCTGGCCGATGGTATCGGGCAGCACGGCTCGATACAAGGCGGGGGAGTGGTGCTGACCATCGACAGCACCGTCCAGGAAATAGTGGAGACCGAGTTGGAGAAAACCTTGCGGCGCACCGGCGCTGTGGCGGCCAGCGCTATCGTGATGGAACCGGCCAGCGGGCGCATCCTGGCGCTGGCCAACACGCCGGGCTTCAATCCCAACACTTTCTGGAAATTCAAGCAGGCCGACTACCGCGATCGGGCGGTTACCGATTGCTACGAGCCCGGCTCGACCATGAAGGTGTTTACCATGGCGGCCGCCCTGTCGGAAGGCGTCGTCACTCTAGGCGAGAAGATCGATTGCCATCATGGCAGCCTGAAGATCGGCTCGCACACTATCCACGACTCACACCGCGGGGGCTTCGGGCTGCTCGGTCCGACCGAGATTCTGGTTCACTCGAGCAACATCGGCATGGCCGAGATCGGCGGCAGGCTTGGGCGCAAGCGCCTGTATCAGGCTCTAAAAAGATTCGGTTTCGGCCGGCGCAGCGGCATAGATCTGCCCGGCGAGTCACGTTGCCGGCTGCGCAAGCCCGGGGGAATCTCGGATGTGGGCCTGGCCACTATCTCTTTCGGACAGGGAGTCAGCGTAACGCCCCTGCAGTTGATCACCGCCCTGTGCTCGGTCGCCAACCGGGGGGTCTGGATGCGGCCCCTGATCATCGATGAGATCCACGGTCCGGGGGGAGAACTGCTGCAGAAGTTCGAGCCGGATCCCGAAGGCAGGGTGATGAAAGTCGCGACTGCCGAAAAGCTGATCGCCATGATGGAAGGCGTCACTAAACCGGGCGGCACCGGAACCTTGGCGGCTATAGAGGGATTCTCGGTGGCCGGCAAGACGGGGACCGCCCAGAAAGTCGATCCGATTGCGGGAGGCTATTCGCAGGACAAGCGCGTGGGCTCTTTCATGGGCTTCGTGCCGGCCGACATGCCGCGCATCGCCGTACTGGTTGTGGTCGACGAACCGCAATCGAGCCCCTACGGGGGAGTAGTCGCCGCTCCCGCCTTCGCCAGGATTGCCGAGGCCAGCTTGCGTTACTTGGGTGTGTTTCCAAGAGGTTCTGCTTCCGGCGCGTTGCAACAAGTCGCGAGCTTACTGTCCACGGATAGGCAAGAAGCGAGGCCGGAGGATTTCAGTGGGGCAACGGCTGGCGGACCCTCGATGATCGACGAAGAGGGAGAGGGGCGGATCGACGCGCAGGCCGGCGGAAACACGACTGACTTTCTGGTCGGGTTATACGGGCTTTCCGTACGCGAGGCCGTAGCCCGTATTCACAACCGGGGCCATGATGTCTCGGTCAGGGGCAGCGGTCGCGTAGTGGAGGCAAGTTTGTCTGACGGGGTAGTGCAGCTTTTACTCGAACATCATTCAAATACACCCGCCGGCCGTCCTGGAACCGAACTTGCAGCGTTATCCGGCAAGGAGGGCGGCCGGTGAGATTTTCTCACGAATACGGGCATGTTGCGTGGCAGGAGCTGCGGTCATGACGGGCTGTGTGGCAAGCATGACACATAATGCGAAAGAACTTCGGGAGCTACTGGATGGTGTCGAGGTAGCCCGTCTTAGCGGCGATCCACGAACGCCCATCGGCAACGTGAGTTTTGATTCGCGACAGGTCAAAAAAAACGACCTGTTCGTCGCCGTGCCCGGTCTGACTGCGGACGGACATGATTTTCTGAATCAAGCGGCACAGGCCGGGGCCACCGCCGCCATCGTGTCCAGAAACATCGATCCGGTCGGGTTCGAGGCCGTGGCGCATGTGAAGGACTGCCGGGCGGCGCTTGCCTTGACGGCCTCCAACCTCTTCAGGCGGCCTTCCTTGGAGCTTGCTTTAGTGGGTATAACCGGCACCAACGGTAAGACGACTCTGACTTATCTGCTCGAACACATTGCTCGCAGAGCCGGCATGAAACCAGGCGTTATAGGAACCACCGGTGTGCGCTGTGAGGGACTACACCGGACGCTCGACCACACGACGCCCGAAGCGCCCCTGCTACAAGATCTTTTACGGAGCATGTGCGCAGCAAACGTCTCGATAGCGGCTATGGAAGTCTCGTCACATGCTCTTAGTCTGAAGCGCACGCTGGGCTGTCACTTCAAGCTGGGCGTGTTTACCAATCTCAGTCGCGATCACCTCGACTATCACGGCGATTATGAAAACTATGCCCGGGCCAAGGCGCTGCTTTTTTCCCGTGAACTCACACAAAGCCGGGCCACGGACAGGGCGGCGGTCTACAACCTGGACGATCCTTACTGGTCTACGGTTGTCGGCGGTTTCGATGGTCGAACCATTTCCTTCGGCTTCGACAGCGCGGCCGATGTGCATCCGCAAGGCGACGTCCACTATGCTCTCGATGGGTTCAAAGCCCGGGTTGCCTATCCCGGCGGACAACTGGATCTCGACGGACGCTTGCCCGGACGTCACAATCTGCAAAACTCGCTGGCCGCTTTCGCGGTGGCCTTGGCGCTGGAGATCGAGCCCGAAGCAATCGCCGAGGGCATCGCCTCCTGTAGCCTGGTTCCCGGGCGCCTGCAGCGCATCTCGCTCGAGTCGAGCGCTGCTAATCAGCCTGCGATATTCGTCGACTACGCTCACACCGACCAGGCCCTGGTAAACGTGCTGGGATCGCTGCGGCCGCTGACTTCCGGGCGCCTGCTGGTGGTTTTCGGCTGCGGCGGAGACAGAGACCGGGGCAAGCGCCCGCTGATGGGCGAGGCAGTGGCCGGGTCCGCCGACCTGGCGCTGGTCACTTCGGACAACCCGCGCAGCGAAGATCCCGATCTGATCATCGAACACATACTGCCCGGTCTCGACGGCCGGGGTTTCAGGCGCCTGGATGCCGCCGAACTGGCCGCGGCCGACAGCCGCGCCTACGCGATCCTGCCCGATCGCAGCCGGGCTATCGCCGTGGCCGTTACGGCCGCGCGGCCCGATGACGTTGTCGTCATCGCCGGCAAGGGGCACGAGGACTATCAGATTGTCGGAAAGACCCGGAGGCACTTCGACGACTGTGAAGAAGCACGAAAGGCTCTTGCAGCAAGGTTTCAAGGAGATGCGCTATGACGACGGTTTTGGCAACCGCCGATCAGCTGGCCCGGGCCGTAAACGGCAAGATCGTCGCCGGCAGTGCGCAGGCCTCATGCACCTTAGTCAGCACCGACAGCAGAACGCCGGCCCCCCAGTCGCTCTTTATTGCTCTGAAAGGCGAGAACTTCGATGGGGCCCGTTTCGCCTCAGCTGCCGTCAAGCAGGGAGCCGTGATCGTGCTGATCGAGCGAGGCGCTTTTGATTCTGAAATTGCCCAAGGCCTGGGCACGGCCACGGTGGTGACCGTGGATGATACGCTGCGTGCTCTTGGCGACCTGGCAGCCTGGCATCGGCGCAGACTGCCCGCGCGGGTAGTGGGTATAACGGGCTCGA
>Ga0315535_1000579_pt1 | contig 25805 bp, 25 predicted proteins | sample SalMarSW160220MG_2_FD_203092 | JGI IMG/M metagenome (GOLD analysis project Ga0315535, IMG submission 203092) | Salt marsh sediment microbial communities from the Plum Island Ecosystem LTER, Massachusetts, United States - Salt Marsh Sediment SW1602-20 ... | reverse complement strand
TCTTGACCGCTATCAGGCCGCCGCCCGCCGAGGCAATCTCCACCGCCCGGGCCACTGTCTCGCGTTCAATCGCCAGCGGGATGGCCCGTGTGCCGGCCACCGGCTGGCCCTTCTTGACCACCACGTCGCCGTGCCTGGTGGCACACATCACGCTGCCAAGCATGTTGAATTCCAACAGACGGACGGTGTCCACCTTCAGAAGACCGTCTTCTTTCGCCACCAACTCCAGCTTTCCCTCGCGCGGTTCGCCGCTCGGGGCCACGTTCTCGCCGCACAAGGCCCCGGCCAGGAGCCTGACTGCATCATCCTCGTGCAGCTCGTCCTCCCTCAAATCGAGCACGAACAGGTTGGCCTTGCCCAATCTTCTCAGGTGCTCCAGGTCTTCTGCGCGAACCACGTGCCCTCGACGGAAAGCCGGCCCCTTGAACTCGCCAGGCCGGATCTCGGTAATATCGTGAGCCAGCTTCAGCCCTACCGCATCTTCTATGCTCACTTGCCGTTTCATGTCGTTCCGAGAGTACTAGTCTGCCGGATAGGCTACCTGCAGGGTGAGTCCGACCTTCCAGTCGGCGGGGGCCTGGTCGTCAGTCCAGGACCGGTCGTAGCTCAACATCAGGAAGTTGTGCTTCAGAAAATGAAAAGCGTAGCCCGCAATCAGCCGCTTTCCCATCGGCGGACCTCCGTCCGTGTCCCAGTCGAAGTTGTCGTAACGAGCGATCAAGGTTGATTTTATCCAAGGCAGCTTAATCTCGCCGAAAAACGAAAATCCCGAAAACTCCTGGGCGGCGCCTTCGGAATCTACCCGGTTGCCTGCCTGGTTGCCGTCGCCTATGGCATACTGCACGGTTGCGGTGAAGAACTCGTGCTCGTAGGAAAGCATCATATCATGCAGGCGCCAGCCGGGCTCGGCCGGCGTGTTGCCCAGGCCGTTTATGTAAAAGTACGTAAGCTGCATCCCCGGTAATACCATCCACAGCGGGCGCAACGTCAAGCGAGCCTCGAAGACCTTGTTCTGGTTGGCCTCAGCGGCGTGGTATCCGCTGCCGTTGTAGACACCCAGGGCGAAGCTGCCGTAGACACCGGGGTATTTGGGATTTACTTTGTCGCGATAATCCTTATCCATCTTGACGCCAAAAAGACCGCCGACGGTCAACCCCACGTCGGCCGAGTTCAAGATCCCGTTGCGTTCGATGAACATCGTGCCCTGGGCACGGTACCAATTGAGGTGCTCTTCGAAATCGAACCACGGTGTATGCACAATGCCGAACTCGATGTACGGCTCTGTAAAGAAGATGGTCTCCACCGGCAGAATGAACTTTCCGTAGAGATACTTGAACCTGGTCTTGAAGTCTCCGGTGTCATCCTGATGGACATCGAGCGTGACGCGCGGCTCGAACCAGTTACACGGCTTGAACTTCAACGTCAAGTAGCCGCGCTCAATTCTAGCGTGGTTATAAGGCGCGCCGCTTTCTTCTCCCCAGTCGTAAGATAAAAACCACAGTACTTCAGGCTTTATCATGCGCATTGATTCTTGCAGCGCGTCTGTAGCATCACCCTGGCCGGCGTCCGCAGCTGTCTGGCTATATGTTTCGCCTGCAAATAACATCGCCAGCACCAACACTACGCGGCTTACTCTGCTCAACTTGGATTTCGGATGCATTGCCGGCCGATTCAGGGGGGCTGGGCTACGCGCCGTCCGCGTCGCCGACTTCGGGAGTCTTCATGTAGCCAACGTGCGAGAACGGGTTGACCGCCGTCGAGGCCACGTTTTTCAAATGCGAGCTTACCCGTTTGAAGTAGCGCGCGGTCAGTGCGTAGGCGATGGCCGGCTGGGCGCGAATATTCTCGTCGTGCATCAGCTTCTCAACCAGTTCCTCACACGAGGCGTTGATCTCGAGGTGCCCCTTGATGACCTCCCGGGCGGCGTCCTCATCCCCATCGAAAAGTGCGCGCAGCACCTTTTCGAAAAAACCTTCCACCTTGCCGTAACGCTCCCTGAACCGCTGCAGGTAGAAATCGTCTCCGAGCGGCGCCGGCAGCATCCTGGCCAGGTCGAGCAGGTTCTTCGAGTAGTCGCCAACCCGCTCCAGGTCATTGATCACCTTCAGTAATACGAGCTCTCCACCCACGTTGTGGCACGCCGAGATGTTCAGATGCTCGACGATCTTGCGCCGGATCTCTACAACCAGTAAGTTAATTTCTCGATCACGGGCATAAAGATCGAATTCGACCTCCTGCTGGTCGAGCAGAGCGTGGACGCTGGCTGAAAAAACACCGCGGGCCAGGTCGACCATGCTGCGGATGTTCTTCTCCACCTCGACCATTACACCGTGCGTTCTCAGGGCCTGAATGATCTGCCTTATCATGGCTATTTTTCCTGTCTCAGAACAACAGCATCAGTATAGCGGGAATAACAAAGAAGGCAAAAAAGACGTAAACCGGTCCCACCCAGCGATGTCGGGCGGTTACGTGCCCGAGAGTCTTGGCGAGCCAGATGGGAATTCTCCCCAGCGGCAAGAAGACGGCCGTTCCGAAAATGTTGAACAACAGGTGACACAGGGCGATGGTTACGGCCGCAGAGCTCCCGGTCACGAGTGAGGCCAGGATGGCGGTTACCGTAGTGCCGATGTTGGCGCCGACCATGTAGGGAAAGGCCGCCTCGATCTTGACTATCCCGGTTCCCAAAAGCGGCACTATCAAACTAGTGGTCACCGAGCTGGATTGCACCACGGCGGTAAGCGCCAGACCGATCAAAAACGCCCTTGTTATACTGGTGAACAAGTAACGGTCGACAATCACTTCGAGCCGCTTTGCCAGAGCCCCGCGCATGATCTTTACCATGCGCGACAGGGCAAAGATCAGAAGCCCCAGGGCCACTGCTATCAGGATGATGCCCAGTAGCTGATCGTTGCCAACTATTGTCTGTCCCAGGCGCTCTATCAGTTGCACAACCGGCTTTACGGCCGCCTTGAACGGGCTGTGAAAAGTGGCCCCGCCAACCCCGACGAACAATTCTTCGATGAAAGTCGCCGTGCGCTGGATGGGGTGAAAGGCCATCTCTAGCGGCAGAAACAGCGTCACCGAGCACAGGTTGAAAAAATCATGCACAGTGGCTCCGGCGAAGGCCAGCTCGTATTCCTTACGCATGCGCATGTGGCCCAGTGAGACAATCATGTTGGTTACGGTCGTGCCTATGTTTGCGCCCATCACCATCGGCACCGCTTGCTCTATGCTCAAAGAACCGGCTGCCACCATTCCCACCACGATAGATGTCGTAGTGGAAGAGCTTTGCATGATGCTGGTGGCCAGTAGGCCGATCAGTAATCCTGCAAAAGGGTTACTTGTGGCTTCGAACAGGCTGTGCGCGGCCTCCTTGCCAATCAACTTGAACGAGCCACCCAACAATTCGATGCACAGGAAAAACAGGTAGAGAACGAGGAGGAACCAAAGTACCGAGAGCGCTTTCTTCACGAAGCAATTCCTTCCGCTCGGATTCGGGCGTCAAATACCAACGTGGGGATTGCCTGTCAATGAAAACCGGCGGCGATTCAAGAAGCTTCGCCAAAAAGCCAACTTGCGGCCCGCGACCAGCGTTTCAGCGCAGTCTCAGCGCTGTCTTCGGGATATCGCTGATAAAGCGCACGGACCGCGCCCATGCGGGCAAGCTGAAAAAGTAGTTTCCAGTGGCGCGGCTCGCGCGCAAGCGCAACTAACGATCCGGACATTTCTCCGAACGACTGCCTCGGCATGACTTGATCGAGACCGGCCCTGAGGCTTGCAACGCCCAGAATCCCCGAACCCAGCAGAGTCGCAAGCTCGTCCCCGTCCAGAGACTGCGAATAACGCCTGAAGACATCGTAGGCCGCGCAGCGCGAACCGAATCCACGCTGCCAGCTGACCTGGTATTCACAGAGCGTATCGAACGAACCTGGATCAATCTTACCATCGACTGCATCGGCTAGCGCTCGCGCGGCCAACAGTCCCGAACCGGTACCCGAACCGTGGGCCGGAAACACCTGGCAGGCCGCATCACCGATAAGTGCAACGCCCGGCGCGACCAGCCTGTCGCAGGAACGCCTTAGCGGGACCAGCCCCGAGCCGCCCGAGATACGCCTGCCTATCCACGACCATTTGCTTTTCAACTCGCCCATTAAAGCCGGGCCGCCCCTGTGTGAAGAGCCGGCGATTGTACCGGTCAGCAGGTCCACCGTCTCCAGATTCGCATCCAGTTGCAAACTGCTGGTCGAGAACCCCCCGTCCATCCCGGTGGCCGCAAGCACCTCGCCGGGGCGTAGATCGTATGTCGAGAGAAACTTCTCGGCGCCCGAATGATCGGCAATCTCACAGATCTCCTGTGCCGCGCTGCATAGATGCTCGTTCCCAACCTGTCCGCAGGCTTCGTCCAGGACCGGCACTTGTTTTCGAATGACTCCGGCCAGGCCGCTGGCATCGACAAACAAGGCCGCCTCAAAGACCAGTTCGTGCGCTCTACGAGCGGTTGTACGAACCTGGCCCGCCAAAGATACGGGCCTTGCATCAAGTGTTTTCAGGGTCTCTGCGTGAAAGCGATCGAAGATCTCTACACCGGCCTCGTTGCACAATCCGTGCAGGCGTTTGCAAAGCGACGGCATATCGACGGCCGTAACCGGGCTCGGCTCGATTCGCAAACGAGTTTGCAGCGCGGCATCCGTAACCACGAAGGCCGGAGCCACTCCGCGACTTTCGGGTGGTGCCGGCGGAGCAAGACCAGCAAGCTTGAACATCCATGCCGGCACGCCGTTGACCCAGCCTGCGCCGGCTTTATCGATCGTGCGGCTTTCGAGCAAAGCCACTCGAAAGCCGGCCCGGGCAAGAAACAACGCACAGGCCGAGCCGGCGCTTCCGGCTCCAAGCACGACAGCGTCGAACTCTTTTCTGGACGGTGGCATGAGACAACAAGACTACTTGTTGAGTACCTCGTCGAATCCGGGAAGCTCGTCGATCTTGGGCATGAAGATAATTTCCACCCGGCGGTTGGTGGCCCGGTTCTCCGGAGTATCATTGTCCACTAGCGGATCGAACTCGGCCGCCCCGGCGGCACTGAGCATTTGCGGAGGCACTCCGGCCTCGATCATCAACTTGACCACCTCGATGGCTCGTTGGCTAGAAAGCTCCCAGTTTGAGGGAAAGCGCGCCGAGTGGATCGGGGTCGAGTCTGAGTGACCCAGTACCTGGAACTTGCGCCCGCTGAAGGTGGCCAGGGTAGTTGCCAATTCCTGGATACCCTCCTTGGCTTCGGGCTTGAGTCGCGTGCTGGCCGGGGCAAAGAGTACATCGGAAGACATTTGCACAAGCATGCGCCCGTTGCGCACCTTGACCTGCAAAGAGCCCGCGTCGATCATCTTGGCAAGTTTCTTGAGCAGGTCCTTGTATTCGGCCGAGCGCTTCTCGGCCGCGGCGCGCATGCGCTGCAGTTCCTGGATTTCGCTCGACAGCTTCTGCTGTTCGGCCGTCAGGTGCTTGCGCTCCTTGGTCAAGGCGCCCTTCTCGTCGAGCAATTTCTCGATCTGCATGCTGCGGGCGGCCAGGTCGGCCTCGATCTTCTTGTTTGCCATCTGTGTTTTTGACAGATTGGTCTCGCAATTCTTCTTCAGTTCAGCCTGCTCGTCACGCTCCTTGGTCAGCTTCTTGCGGGTCTGGTCGAGCAGCGATGCGGCTTTAGTCTGCTCGTCTTTCAGTATCTGCTCGTGGGTGCTGCTCATCATACAGCCCGCCCCCAGCAGCCCGACTAACAGCGGGGCAACCAGAATGATCCGACCACTTTTCATAACTCGACCTCCCTTGTAGACGATCGTAATTTACAACTCTCGCTTGTCCGGTGAACCTTATCAGACGGCCGGAGGTGATCAAAGTATTAATAAAAACTCTGCCTGGATGGTTATAATAACTGTCAATGTCAGTAAGATCGAAGAACCTGCTGGTAGTACTCGGGCCGACCGCCTCGGGAAAGACCTCCCTGGGAGTGTACCTGGCCGGCGTGTTTGGAGGTGAGATAGTCTCGGCCGACTCACGCCAGGTCTATCGTGGCCTGGATATTGGCGCCGGCAAGGATCTGGAAGAGTACGAGATCGCCGGGAGACGTATCGGCTACCATTTGATCGATGTAGTCGATCTCGACAGCGAGTTCAGCTTGTTCGATTACCAACAAATGTTTTACAGCGTCTTTTCCGAAATCAGCGCTCGCGGTGCCTTGCCCGTGATGGTGGGCGGCAGCGGGCTTTACCTAGAGTCCGTACTTCTGGCCTACGAACTCGTGGAAGTTCCCGCAGATCCTGTCTTGCGCGCCGAACTTGTGAAACTCCCCGCAGACGAGCTTGAAGCACGTCTCAGATCGATTCAGGGCAAGTTGCACAACGTCACTGATCTCGCAAGCCGCGAGCGTACGCTGCGCGCCATTGAAATAGCCATGCATTCGAGAAACAAAAAGCCCCCCCCATCACCCAAACTCCGCCCGTTGGTGCTGGGTACGCGCTTCGAACGAGACGAGTTGCGCCGCCGCATCGAACTCAGGCTCGAACAACGCATGCGGGCCGGCCTGGTGGAAGAGGTAGAGCGTCTGCACGAAAGGGGAGTATCCTGGGATCGCCTTGATTCTCTGGGGCTCGAGTATCGTCATGCGGCTCGCCTGATCCGCAGCCGGACGATCAGCCGAGAAGAGTTTTTCGCATCGCTTTCTTCTGCCATTTACAAGTTCGCCATGCGCCAACTAGGTTGGTTCAGGCGTATGGAGCGCAAGGGAGTCGAGATTCACTGGATTGACCAGGCCGATCACGACAAGGCTTTATCTGTCGTCAACAAGTTGCTGTAATCCTGGTCTTCAAGAACTCGTACCTTCCCAGCCCGCATGCCGGACAATTTAAATCTCTGGCGACGTCAACCGTGCGCAGCGATCCGTTCCACAGGTCGAGCATGGCCAAGCTGTAATCTTCAAGTCGGCCTTCCACCAGAAGGTGCAGTGCAAAGGCGCACTGGATGGCCCCCACCGCTGCCGGGGCCGAACTCAGGATCCCCGCCTCAACCCCTGTGGGCGTGCTGCCCGGCTCGGGCGGCAGCGGAAAGACGCACCGCATGCAGGGCCCCTGCCCCGGCACTACCGGCAAACACATGCCGGTTGTGCCGATGACCCCGCCGTAAATCCAGGGCACTTTGTTCTTTACGCTGGCGTCGTTGATCAGGTAGCGGGTTGCGAAATTATCACAGGCGTCGATGATGATATCGACTCCCGAGATCAGGCTCTCGATGTTCTCAGCGGTTACCCGGCTTACGATACCTTCGATGTCAACCTCTGGGTTCACTCGCGCGAGTTTCCTGGCCGCGATCTCCGCCTTGGGTCGCTTTGCAGCAATATCGTCCTCGTCGAAGAGGATCTGTCGCTGCAGGTTGACTCGCTCTGCGACGTCATTGTCCGCGATGCGCACGCGGCCAACTCCCGCCCGCACCAGCAGTTGCGACTGGATACTGCCAAGCGCGCCGCAGCCCACGATCAATGCAGTGGCCGCGGAGATTTTTTCCTGTCCGGCGTCGCCGATCTCCGGAATGACTCGATGCCTGGCGTAACGATCTTCTCCGTGCGTCATCGCGTTTCCCCTCAAATTCGCAGACGTTCGACTTCTTCTCGTGTGGCTTGTCCCTCGATAATCAGTGCCTCTTCGCGGCCGTCATGGATCCGGCTCAGCACTACTCGCGGACCCGTCTCTTTTTTTACATAGTAGCGCAACATGCGCCCCAGTTTCGCAAGTTCTTCCACCGCCGGCCTGCCACGTACCAACATCAACGGCCCGGGATGATCGCGAAGTTCGAGTATTTCATGCCTGTCCGCCAGGCGGGCCAATTTTTCATTCTCTTGCTGGTTGCGTCCGACGATTGCCTTCAGCCCTGCGTTCAGTCTGAAATGGCGCCCCAGTACCAACAGCCGCATATCGAGCATGTCGTAGTCTGGCAGGTGGGCAAAGAGATCCCGTAGTCGACTTGAAACATTCGGATCGGTAAGCAAACAGCCCCCGGCGGGAGGCGAAAATGTCGCTAGATTCATCTGTTCGGCAAGAGCAAGCTGCTGTCTGCGCGAGCGACCTTGAATGTCGCCCAAGCGACTACGGTCGACGATTCCCTCCATCTCGGGAATGGTCGGCTTGAGCAACCGGGCGCTCAGTGGACGCAGCAATCGGCCCGAAAGTCCGCTTTGACGCTCGATCAATTCGAGTGCCTGCTTGTGCTGCGAGAGCGGACGCTGCCCAAGCACCTCGCCCGTGGCAACGAAGGCTGCACCGACATCATCGGCCAGGCGGGCCGCACGACGCAGCATGAAGATGTGGCAGTCTACGCAGGGATTCATTTCACGCCCGCGCCCGTGACGCGGACGACGCAGTAGATCTATATAATCGCGACCCATGGCGACAACTCGCAGCTTGACACCCATCTCTTCGAGGGCCTTGCTCGGCAAGTGGCGACCCCCGGCTCCGGAGCACGAGAAAAAGGGACTTACGAAGTTCAATCCCAGAACGTCTATGCCCTGATCGACAAGCAGGCGTACGGCCAGCAGGCTGTCGAGGCCGCCGGATACCAGGATTACGGCCATGCGGTTCATGATATGCCCCTGTTGTCATCACTGGTCGCGCTCTCCAACCAGCCGGCACCCAGCAGGCGTTCAGCTGCATAGATTGCGGCAGCCTGACCCGGCGTTACCGCCCGTTGTTTTTCGCGAAAACGAACATGTACGGCCCGATCTGCCACGGGCTCGATAAGTGCCGCGGCCGCCTGGTGACGCGAGCGGATTTGCACGTCAGCCCCGAAACTTCTTCCGGCGTGCTCCTCGGAAAACCATGTCATGTCGGACAACACACAAGAATTTGAGAACAGGCGATGCTCATCGGCCGTGACAATCACCCTGGCTCTTTGGTGATCGATGGCAACTACGTGCAGCCTGTCTCCGGAAGCGATGCCCAACCCGCGTCTCTGACCGATAGTGAATCTGTGGATACCGGTGTGGGTTCCGAGGACCGTGCCCTGTGTGTCGACTATCTCACCCGGGAGAGTTTCAGCTCCAAAACGCAACCTAAGCGCCTCCGCGAAGCCAAGGCCGAGAGACTCGAGACATACATCCTGGCTCTCTGGTCTCCCCTGAACGGGAAGATCCAGCCTACGAGCCGTCTCGCGCACCCCTGCCTTGGTCATTGAACCCACCGGAAGGCGCGTCATTGAAAGCTGATCGAGCGAAAGACGGCACAGAAAATAGGACTGATCCTTGTCGCCGTCCCGGCCACGTAGCAGTTTAGGCGATTCGCTCATGTCTCCTGCGCCGACTACTCGGGCATGGTGGCCGGTGGCTATCCAAGCGGCCCCTGTCTCCCTGGCCCGTTCAACAATCGCCGCGAACTTCACTTTCCTGTTGCAGACGACGCAGGGATTGGGGGTCCGCCCGCGGGCATAATCCTCCCAGGCGCCGCGCAGTACAATTCGGTCGAAGCGTTGGCGCAAATCGCGCACCAGGTGCGGGATGCCCAGCCTGTCGGCAACGGCCCTTGCGCTGGCCAGCCCCCGAACGCCGCAGCAGGAGCTGTTCTCCAGGTCGTCGTCGCATGGTTGCAGGCGCAGGCTGAAACCCTCGACATCGAAGCCTTCCTCGACCAGCAGGGCCGCGGCCACCGAGGAGTCGATTCCGCCGCTCATGCCAACAATTATTTTTCCCGGGCTGTTCAAAGAGACTCCGCGCCCGTGGACGGGTCAGCTAATTTCCAGCATACGCTCAAGTGCGGTTGCTGCTTTATTTCTAATTTCCTCGGGTACACTCACGATGTAGCGGTTTTCTTCGAGTGCCGCGACAATCTTGTCGAGCGTGTTGCGTTTCATGTTGGGACAAATCGCCTGCTCGGTAGCGGCCACGAAGCGCTTGTGTGGGTTCTCTTTCTGCAGGCGATGGATGATGCCCAGTTCGGTGCCGACGATTATTGTCTGAGCGTCGCTTTCGCTGGCGTAGCTAATCATCTGGCTGGTACTGGCCACCTTGTCGGCCAGGCGCGTTACCTCCGGGCGGCATTCGGGGTGGACTATCACCTTTGCGTCCGGGTATTCGACTTTGCGGCGCTCGATGTGCTCGGGAAGAATGCGCCGGTGAGTAGGGCAGTAGCCAGGCCAAAGGATGAGCTCGCGGCCGGTCTGTGCGGCGGCGTAGGTGCCCAGGTACTGGTCGGGAACGAAGATGATCTCGCGGCCGGGAGGGATAGAATTCACCACCTTTGCGGCGTTGGCCGATGTGCAGCAGAGATCGCTTTCGGACTTCACTTCGGCCGTCGAGTTTACGTAACTTATCACCGCGGCGCCGGGGTGTTCGGCTTTCTTTCTCCTGAGACTCTCGGCGTCGATCATGTCGGCCATCGGACAGCCGGCATGCCTGTCGGGTAATAGCACGGTTTTTCCGGGCGAGAGTATTGCAGCCGTTTCGGCCATAAAGTGCACGCCGCAAAAAACGATCACATCGGCCTCGGTAGCCGCGGCCTTCCGGCTGAGATCGAGCGAGTCGCCGGATAGATCTGCAATATCCTGCACCTCTGCGAGCTGGTAGTTGTGGGCCAGGATGATTGCACGGCGTTCTTGCTTGAGTCGGGCAATCTTGGCGATCTGCTCGTCATTTGCAGTCATGGTCCACTTCCTTCCTCTCGCGGGCCCGCGAGGGTCTTGACATTTAGCACTCAGTGCACACTTTATCAACTGGAGAGAGTAGTGGTACCAAGAAAGGAGGCGCAATCATGGCACTGACTCTATGGAGACCGGCAAGGGAGCTTTCACCCCTTGACCGAAGAATCGACAACGTATTTGATCGCTTCTTCGACTCGCCATTCTTCGATGTGCGTCCGACGGTGGTCGCTCCACCACTGGAGGTAACCGAGACCGATGAGGCTTTCAACGTGAAGCTGGAGTTGGCCGGAGTGGACGAGAAGGATGTCGAGATTTCCCTGACTGAGGGAACCCTGTTGATCAAGGGCGAGAAGAAGGAAGAAACCCAAGAGCAAGAGGGCACCTGCTATTGTTCCGAGCGCAGCTACGGTGCGTTTGAGCGAGCCATCGCCGTTCCGAGTAATGTCGACGGCGGCAAAGTGGCGGCAAAGTTCAATAATGGGGTTCTGGAGGTAGTGCTTCCCAAGACCGAAGAGACCAAGCCCCGCAAGATTGAGATCAAGTAACTGCGCGAAAGGGCGCCCCCTCGAGGGGGCGCCTTAGTATTCTCAACCAAGTTGCAGTAAGAATTTTCTCACGGCCGCTTCGAAGTCCGAGGCTTTCTCGATGGACAGGCAGTGACCGGCATTCTCGATGTGCACCCGGCGCGCGTCACAAATGTTGTTTTCGAGGTAGGCACCGTAGCGCGGCGGAGTCAGCAGGTCGTCGGCGGCGCTTACCACCAGTACCGGAACGTCTATCTTACCCAGGTGCTCACGGACATCGAAACGGTCGCAGGCGCTGAAATCAGCCAGAATCACTCGCGGATCACATCGTGCGGTGTCTTCGATGATATCGCTGAGCAGGGCAGGGTCACTAGCGGGCGAGATCAGCGTATGCTTGAGCTGATCGAGGAAAGTCGCAAAGTCGTTTTTTACCAACTCGAATATTGCCGGCAGCACCCGAAGCCTGGCGCCTGTCGATGTAAGTACCGCGCCGGCAAAGTCTCCCGGCGCGTCCAGTAAGAGTTGCAGAACAACTGCTCCGCCCATGCTGAACCCCACTGGCACTACCTGTGGAAGCTTGCTTTCTTCAAGAAAGTCCCCGACGGCGCGAGCGTAGTCTTCGATATCAACGCAGCCGGTTTCCCGGCTGCCGCCTCGGCCAGGCAGATCGACGGCAATGGTGTTTGCGATATCAGCCAGGCTAGTCAGATGATTCGACCAGTAGGCGCTCGATCCACCCGCCCCGTGAATAAAAAGGAGACTTGGCAGGCCGACATCGATCGGCCATCGCCCGGCCCTGAAACTCAGTTTGGCAGTTAAATCTGTATACACAATACCTCCATGCAAATCCTCGGCATCTTGAAAAGCGGCAACAAGTCCTTTCCCCTTGATTTTCTCAACCCTAAGAACCATCATCACCTGGAACGTCAACCATTCAGGAGGATACCATGCGAAGGTTCGCGATTGTAGTGGTCACAATGTTTGCTGTCCTGTTTCTTTGTGCTTCCCCCTCCGCCCTGGCCCATGGGCATGGCGCCGGGGCAATCTTGTGCAAGTGCCAGGTGGAAAAGCTGGGCCTGGACGAAGCCCAGGTAAAGAAACTGGATAAACTGCGTGCGAAGATCATGAAACGGGTAATGCCTGTCATGAAGATTGTGAAGAAGCGGAAAGCAGAAATGCTCAAGCTTTGGCAGGCCAAAAAACCTCGGCGCAAGGCTATCGTAGGCAAATATATCCAGATCTCCAAACTGAAGCGCAAGCTTTATATGGCTAAGATAGACGCCAAACTCGGGCTGCTCAAGATCCTGAACAAGGATCAAAAACAGAAGTTGTTCGAAAAGATGGCCGCAAAACACGAGGAGAAGGACAAGCCTTGCTGCAGCGAGTGTGCCAAGAAAAAGGCGGCAGAAGAGAAGACCGAGCCGCCCGCCAAGACCGAGCCACCCGCTGAGACGGAGTCTCCCGCCAAAACAGAGTAAAAGGCCGTTTCACTAGATTGCCCGTGTCGATCGGGATGGTCTTTGACGCGGATGTCAGAGAATCTTCCTGGTCGCTTCGATGGCCTTTTCGTAATTGGGCTCCTCGCTCACCTCTTCCACCAGCTGCAGGTAACGCACAATCCCCTCTCGGTCGACTACCATTACGGCCCGGGCCAGGAGCCTGAGATCTTCGATCAACAGACCATAGGCCAAGCCGAAACTCGCGCTGCGGTAATCGGATAGCGTAGTGACCCGCTCAACTCCTGCGGCGGCGCACCATCTTTTCTGGGCGAATGGCAGATCCATGCTGATGGTCAGCACGTTGACATCGTTGCCAAGCTCGGCCGCCTCTTGATTGAATCTCCGCGTCTGTATGTCGCAAACGGATGTGTCCAGTGACGGCACCGCCGAGATGATCAGGACCTTGCCGATGAAATCAGAAAGCCTCACCTCGCCAAGTTCATTGTCAACCACTACCGCATCCGGAGCGGGCGAGCCAACAGCCACAAGATCTCCAGACAAACGCTTCGGATCGCCGTTCATGGAAACTGTTCTGGCTTGTGTCATATCGCCCTCACTTTCTACGCCCGGCTTGACGATGGCGTATGGTTTTTAGTTCTCCTTGAGAATCATCTCGTCGTACTCAATTTCGAAGCGTAGCTTGTGCTTGGCCTCTTCCTGAGCAAGAGACAAAAGCAGATCGCGCACCCTCTCGTCATCCGCCACAGAGGCCAGATCGGTGTACATCCTGAAGGCTTCTTTTTCCTTCTTCATAGCCACGATCAGCGCCTCTTGGTAATCCATTTCGGCACTCAGGTCGGCATCCACCAGGTAGTCGCCGATTTTAAGATCAATTACTTTCTGTAGCGGAGGGGCGGGCAGCTCACCCGATTTGATTCTGAGTAGTTTGGCTTTGTGTCCTTTTTCTTCGCGCGAGAACTGTTCGAAAATCTCCTGCATCCAACGCCGATCCATCTTGGCCGCAAGTTTCTCGTAGAACGCCGCGGCAGCTTCCTCCTCACCGATGGCGAAATCCAAAAGTTCTTCGATCGATTCGAAATTCTTCATTGCAACCTCCTAGTCGTTAGTATCAGCTGTTGCTTACCAGTTCTTGTCCGCCAATTCAAAGTGTGTCTGTCGCTGATCGCAGGCCGGGCATCAAGCCGGTACTGCGGTACCTTCACACAAGTTACCCGAGTACCTTGAGCAATTCGCGTGCCAATTAATGAATTTTGAAAATACCATAATAATAATACTAACTACCGACAAGGACGGATGGTCGTCTGTCACTATCGGTCTATTCGTATGAGACATATTGATACACCTCTTTTGCTTTCCGGCCATCACATTGCCTGTAAGGGTTCCCAGTTAAGGCCCAGGCTCAGGATGCGCTGTATCAGGCGCTCGAAGGAAATTCCTTTCTTGGCGGCCGAGGAAGCGAAGTCTTCGTCGATAGAAAGGGCCGGGTTGGGATTGGCCTCGAGAAAATACAATCGACCACGAGACTCCAGGCGAAAATCGAATCTGGCATATCCGCTCAAGCCCAGGATGCGGTATATACGTTTGCAGCGTTTCGCGATGTGCTCCGCTATCTGTGGCGGGAGATCTTCCGCCGCCCGGCTCATGACACCCCACTTCTTCTGGTACTTCAGATTCCACTTGGCCGCCGCGGTTGCTATCAGCGGAACGTCCTCGGGCTTCTTGTCGAACAACAACTCCCAGGTGGGAAATACTTCTAGCCGCTGGTTGCCGATCACGCCAAGGTAAAGTTCGCGTCCCTCAATAAACTCTTCGGCAATGGCCCCCTTGCCGGTATGCTGATGAATAAAGCGAACACGGGCCTCCAGGGCGGCATCGTCTTTCACTAACGATGCCTGAGAGATACCCAACGAAGCGTCTTCAACGACCGATTTTACAAAAAGCGGAAACTTCAAGCGCTTCGGACGGCGAATTGTGCGGCCCGTTCTGAATACGGCGAAATCCGGGATCCGCAGTCGATGATATGCCAAGAGTTTCTTTGACAGGGCCTTGTCGCGGGCAATCATCAAACCCCTTGGATTGCAACCGGTATAGGGCACACCCTTCAACTCGAGATAGGCCACTACGTTTTGATCGTAGACAGCCTCGCCGGAGAAAGCTTCCATCAGGTTGAAGGCAATGTCCGGTTTGAACTCGTCGATAGCCTTCCTGAGCACGGCCAGGTCATCGTAGAGACCCAGCTTGACGACCTGGTGGCCGAGATTCCCGAGCGCTGAAACTACGTCGTACTCTGTCTTCCAGGGAGCGCAGGTAATTTCGTCGGCGGACATTCCGGAGGTCGATTCCGGGGGCAGAAGGTCATCGCGCATCAAAGCCAGGACGCGCAACCGTTTCACATCTGCACCCACCTACGGTTTCGGTGAAGTGAATCCATTGCCCGACGGGCAAGACTTAGGGCAAACTGAGGTCTGGATTGTCGCCTGATATCAGTGGCGTAAAGATCGAGTTCTCGGCAGCGCCCGGCCATGTCATGCAGCATCCGATCAAGACTGTGGCGCTGGTCGCCCGCCCAGCCGGATGCCTTGCTCAGCACAAACGGGCGTACCCGGTGTAAAATCGACCAGGCAGGAACCAACCGGGGGCTTTTTGGGGCCGTACTGAAGGCCCTCTTCAGTACACCATCATAATAGTCGGGAAACTCCCGTCCATGCACTCGCAGCTTGTGATCGTAGTACTCGGCCAACGTCATATGCAGGCTAGGCAGCGAATCGACTCTCTCGCGTGTAGTGTGAGGCGGCTTCTTGCCGATTATGCCGGCCATCAGCTCGTCAATATATTCGAGTTTCGCTCTAGCCCTCGGCCAGGCCGCGTAACGCTTTCGCCACTGTGAACGGGGTTGCAGCCAGACCGCAAAGCTCTCGGCAAAATCCTCGTCCGGATGTGCCTGTGCATACCAGTACTCGAGATTCAATACGTGGTGTCGCGAGTGAGGATCTGGCCTGTAGCCTTTCGGATAGTGCCGTGAGGTGGGTCCGAAAAGACGTTGCCAGCGGCGTCTGCGATGCAGGCCAAAGGCATGGTCTAGCGCATGTCCGATTTCGTGGCGCAGAATCTTCATACACCATTCACGATTCCCTCCCTCGACCTCTCCCATCTGCTTTCTCTCCAGGCGCACCAGGCGCGGATGTGCGAGGAAGAAGGGAATAGCCACTCCGGTTACGTCTTCGGGTGTGAACCAGTCGTCCGACAGCCAAAAGTAAGGGCGAAACAACAGGCCGCGCCCGGAAAGCTCGTCTCGTACATTCTCGATACGCTCCTCCAGAACGGATCCTTCGATCGAAAGCCTGAGATCGCACAGGCGAATCTCAAGTAATCGTTCTTCAGATAACTTCTGCCAATCTCTATTTGCACCTGTCATCTTCATCGAAGCGCGAAGTGTCTCACAACTCCTCGATCGATTCAAGTGTCTGAATATCAGCAGATAATACAATCGGTTATGCGTCCAGTTGCCAGAATACTTTGGGCCGGATAGCATGTTGCCATGCTGGACAGGCTCTTCATCTTTGGCTGGGTGGCCTTGGCTCTTTTGGTCGTCGCGGCTTTCATTTTTGCCGCGACCAGTGCTCGAGAGAGAGAATGGCGCGCTTTTAGGATGACGCTCTTGATGGCGGCCATCACGCTTTCATCACTACTCGTTAGCTTGCTATTTGATCTGCCCGGGCGAAGAATAATTTTGGCCGCCGAGCTTGCAGTTGGCATGTTCTTGCTGCTGGTTCTTGTTCTGCCCGTCGGAAAACCAAAATCATTACATCGGACAGGCGAGCAAGAACGCATCGACGAACGTGATGCCCTGTTTCATCGCTTCTACAGACTTGAAAAGGGAAGTCCTGATTTCGCATCCTATTACGCTCTGCATCCGGAGAAGGCATCACTCGACGATAAGATCCGGGCCCTGCCCAAACTAGGCGCCCCTGGCGGCCGGGCATATGATCTGCTCAACGCAACTCGCATGAACGCACTGTTTGATGTCCAGGCTGACATTTCGGGCAAGATCGACTGCGATGTCGAACCCGCCAGTGTCGAGCCGTCCAGGGCTTCTTCCGCCGAGTTGACAAGACAGATCAAGCAATTCGCCCGATACCTGGGTGCGGACCTGGTTGGTTGCACCCGACTCGATCCGGCCCATGTTTATTCCCACATCGGCCGTTCTCCCGGCAACTTTGGAGAACCGATTGAGCTAGATCACTCGCACGCCTTGGTGGTCGGCATGGAGATGTCCCACAGCATGGTTCACAAGGCGCCAAACCCGCCCTCCACCACCGAAACCGCGCTGCGCTATCTTGAGGCCGGCTCGATCGCATTGGTGCTGTCGCGTTATATTGGCTTGCTGGGATACAGTGCCCGAGCGCACATTGATGCCAACTACCGGGTCATGTGTGTGCCCGTAGCAGTCGATGCCGGACTGGGCGAACTGGGCCGGCTGGGTCTGCTGGTAACCCGCAAGTTCGGACCGCGCGTGCGCCTGGCTGTTGTGACAACTGATCTTGAGCTCGAGCAAGACGACCGGCAAACTTTCGGTGTTCAGGACTTCTGCGAGATTTGTCGAAAATGCGCCATCAATTGCCCCTCGGGTTCGATCGACCGAGGAGAGAAACAGATACGCAACGGCAACGAAAAATGGCAGAGCCAGCAAGATAGTTGCTATCGTTTCTGGCGCCAGCAGGGTAGCGATTGCGGCATATGCATCCGGGTGTGCCCATACTCGCATCCATCGAGCATGTTGCATAATCTGGTGCGATGGCTAATCAGGCGCAACGCATTTTCGCGTCGATTGATGCTTCTGGGGGATGATCTGTTCTACGGGCGTCGCCCGTGATACCTTGGCCGAGATTGCATCCGTGGAGAAGAAAGGAGTTAAAGCATGGTCGATCGTCTGAAGGGCAAACTTGCATTGATTACCGGAGGAAGTCGGGGCATCGGCAAGACCACGGCACAGGCCTTCGCCCGTGAGGGAGCGCGTGTTGTCATTTGCGCCCGAAAGCAAGAAGGTCTCGAGGTTGCCGCACAGGAAATCAACGCCAGTTACCCTGGTAGCATCGTTCCGCGAGCTTGTCATGTCGGACACGCAGAGCAGCTTTCGGAACTCGTGACCTGGATGGAGCAGGAACTGGGCGTCCCGGATATCCTGGTCAACAACGCCGGTACAAATCCCCACTTCGGCCCGATGTTGGATGTTACGCAGGGGCTGTTCGACAAGACATTCGAGGTCAATCTGAAAGGGTACTTCGAAGCCACTCGTCTGGTGGTAAAGCGCTGGCAGGAAAAGGAGAGCAGGGGTTCGATCGTCAACGTTGCCAGCATAGCCGGGTTGCGGGCCGCCCCTTTACAGGGTGTCTACGGCATGACCAAGGCGGCCGTGATTTCAATGACCAAGACGCTGTCTGTCGAGTTGGGTTCACTTGGAATCAGGGTCAATGCCGTGGCCCCGGGAGTGATCGACACTCGACTATCCTCCGTGCTTGTCAATACTCCCGAAATCATCAAGGTCTTCACCGACCACACCGCCTTGAAGCGCTTCGGCCAGCCTCAGGAGGTGTCCGAACTGATAGTTTTTCTGGCTTCTGATGAGTCATCCTTCGTAACCGGACAGACGTTTTGCGTGGACGGTGGATACACAATCGCCTGAAGGGGTTGGAATATGCCAGCGGATAAAACTCCGGCCGCTTACGGGGGCCGGGGCTTCGCGCCCCGTGAACGGTCTCTTGGAGAGGAAATCGGGTCTATCTGGTCGGCCTGTGGACAGCACTGCGAGTACTCGCCGCTTGAGGCGGTGCTGATGCACGGGCCGGGAGGAGAGCTTGCCCGCAGCAAGAATCCCGATGCAGTTTTGATGCTCGAGCCGCTGAATCCCGATCTGGCCGTCCGGCAGCACGCCGCTTTAGCCGAGACGTACCGCCGGGCGGGCGTGAACGTTTACTCCGTCGTGCCGGATGGGATTTCGCGCAGCCGTCCGCCACCCAACCAGATGTTTGTTGCCGACTTGATGTTCATGACTCCGCAAGGAGCGATCCTGGCGCGGCCGGCTTCAAGCGTTCGCGCAGGTGAGGAGCGCATCGTCGCCCAACGCCTGGCTGACCTGGGCATTCCGATCTTGATGAGCGTACACGGCAAGGGCACTTTCGAGGGTGCGGACGCGGCCTGGCTCGATGAAAAGACTGTACTGCTGGCGCGTGGCCGGCGCACCAACCGCGTAGGTGCCGAACAGGTGGCCGCAATCATGGGAAGTCTCGGGGTGACGACCATCCAGGTTGATCTTCCCGAGGCCGGTATGCACCTGATGGGGCAGCTTCGCTTTCTTGATTCGCGCACGGCAGTGTGCTGGCCGGGAAGGAACTCATCCGAGATCCTGCGGGCCCTGGGCGAACATGGCTATTCAGTGCTCGAGATGCCGAACTCCGAGGAGTTGAGTGTTGGCATGGCCCTCAACTTCGTATGCCTGGGTCCAGGCCGGATTGTAATGCCCGCGGGCAACCCCGTGAGTCAGGCCTTTCTCGAGAAGCGCGGCGTCGAGTGCCTGACGGTTGCGGTTGATGAGATCATCAAGGCCGCGGGCGCGATTGCTTGCCTGACAGGCGTGCTTCTGCGGCACTGAGCACATCATACCTGGCGGCCCACCGGCAGCAGAACCAGGCGGGCCACCAGCACCAGCAACATGAAAACCAGCAACCAGAATGAAAGGCTGTAGAGCAACCGCGAAAGCCCGTTTCCCCGGGACAGCACTTCCAATTTACTGGCGCGAATGATCTCGCAAGCTCCGTAACCTCCGTCGTCACGCGAGGTGCTGGTCTTTAGCAGACCGGCGCGCAGCGCTCCCCTGTTGTTCAGTGGTGTCATTTGCACGTCTACCAACTGTCCGCTAATACGGACTTGGTCGCCGCGCTCGAGATCATCGAAGGCCGAGAGAAGATTTTCATCGGTTGTCAGGATATGGTTGTTCGAAAGTTCGTTACCAATGATGCTATAGGGACCTTTCCACTGCGCGTAACACACGTTGCCATGATGCTCGAAAGAGACCCCGCTCTTCTGGTAGACTCGGCTACTGACGTTGGCGCCCCAGATCATGCACAGGTCTTCCATGAAAACATTGCCGCGGCTGAGGCCGAACATGCTGTAGTCATCCTTGCTGACGATTAGACCCGATAGTACATAGTCGTACCTGGGAATCAGCGTCAGCCGGTAGTCGTCGTGCTCGATAGTAACCGGGTCTGCGTTACTGGCTTCTTTTTGCGTGGGAGCCTGTAGCAATGACGGATCGATGTCATCGATGCCCGACAGGCTATCGCGAGTGAAATAGCAAACGACGAAAACGGCGGTCAGTGCCAGGAATGCAATCTTGTATATGGCAGCCGCCTTTCGATAGCCGGACGTTTCAACAATGGGCGCCAGGCGATGGCGCAGATCTTCATAGCCTCCTGCGGGTAGTGGCCGTTGCCCGGCCTCCTCGCGAGTTGAGGCCGATGGCTCTTCCGGCCTGCGATAGATCCCGAGTTCGGTAAGTTCTCGTTGTACACCCTGTCTGTCGCCGCTTTCTTGCAACTGAAGGATGCGTTCCGCCTGAGGCACCAGCCGATCGTCGGGAAAGTTGCCCACCAGGTACATCAGCATGTCGGTACCGGGTTCGGGCCTCAGGGCCGGTCCCAACAGAAGACATGCGGCGCGAAACAGGCTGTCGGGCGTCTTTGGATCGTCAAGATTCGCCTCGGCTCCACGCCGGTAAACCCGGGCTGCGTCCAGATACATCTCGGCATCTTCCAGTGTTGCCGCCAAAACGCGCGAGTGTTCTGCGGAAAGTTCGGGAACCTTCTGTGCATTGACCAGAAGCCGGTAGGCGCCCAGGATCCGTTCGCGGTCGGCGTTACGCAGACCGTCCTCCAGCGCCAAGGCCGGGTCGTCGAGCAGCGACTCGTCCAGTTCTATCGCTCCCTCGAATCGCCCGCCTCTTTTCTGATCTTCCAATTTCTGCCTCCGGTGAATTGTACGATTCAGCTCGTCTACCGACTTGCAGCCAATCCAGAAAAGAGTTTCCCGAGACGAGAATACAGCCCGTTCGACAACCGTTTCAGCAGCCAAAGGGGTAACATGCCCCCGGCTGCCGGTGTCAGCATGCCGCCTCCGGATCGCACGGCAGCTACGATTTCACGGGCTACCTGCTCAGGATCGGCCCCGTGGCGTGAAACGAGACCCTTGACTCGCCCCAGCCAGTCGCCGGGCAAATCTAGCCGTCCGTCGTCGAAGACATTTGTGCGCACCGCTCCCGGGCAAACGGTCGTCACCTTGATGTTGTGCGCCGCAAGTTCAAGTGCCAGGGATTCAGACAGCCCTACCACGGCGAACTTCGAAGCGCAGTAGGGTGTGACGTATGGCAGACCGATCAGCCCGGCCATAGAGGCGGTGTTAATGACATGCCCGCCTCCTGCCTCTATCATCCTTGGCACAAACGCACGCACCCCGTGGATCACGCTCCACAGATTGACATCCATCGACCAGCGCCAGTCGTCGAGTGAAATTTCGCAGGCCGGTCCCGCACAACACACACCGGCGTTGTTGTGCAGGACATCCACTTGTCCATCGCTGGAAAAAATTTCGTCGGCTAGCCCGGCCACAGCCTCACCGTCACTGCAATCAACCACGTGGGCATTTGCCCGCGATCCCGATATACTTTTTTCAGCAACTTTCAACCTCTCTGGGTCAATGTCCACAAGGTGTATCTTGGAGCCCTGGCGTGCAAAAGCCTTCGCAGTAGCCAGCCCTATACCCGACGCAGCACCGGTGACAACCACCACCCGGTCTCGTAAGTTCTTCATTGTTACCTCCAGACAAAGAATACGAGCCAGGACGCCCGGCTGCAAGTACGGTGACAAGCACGCTTATAAAAAACCGTTTTTCATGTGCGATTTCGAACATGCGTGCAGTTACGAACATTACCCTTGCGCCCACAAAGCCTATTGTTCCAGTGTTTCCGGGCGGCTGGAGACCGTTCAGCAGGGCGCGAATCTTGCAGCATATCTAAAGGCATTCTCGGGATGAAAACACGAAAGGACAACATCATGAAAAGAGTATTTATGATTCTGCCGGGACTGCTGTTAGTTCTGTCGTTTTCTGCCTGCAACTCCGGGGGCGACAGCACCGAAGACAGTGGGCTTAATCAGGATGCCGATGCGGGCCAGGACGCAGGCGCCGACGAGGGCATCGACGCCGGAGCCGACAATGGCTCGGATGCAGGCGCCGATGAGAACGCTGACCAGGGAGGGCCCGCTGACCAGGGAATCGGCTCTGCTTGTTCTTGCGATGGCCAGGAGTGTGAGCAAATGAGTGTACCCAAGCCGGCCGGGGGTACCATCATTGGTTGTGACGAAGTTGCTGAAGACTGGCCCGGAGCGGCCAGGGTTTGCCTGCGAACCTACGAAGGTTCGCTAGCCACGAACACCTACTTTGCCAACGGTTACTGCAGCCTCATGGCCACAAAGTGCACGGGGGCCGCCCTGATCTGTAACTCGGCCGTCTTCGGCGACTACGACAACTTGAATAGCTGCCCTCAGGGCACCATCATGCTGGTGGCCTCGCAGGACGTCGACGTCTACGGCCAGAAGGCCACCATCGACAACAAGAACTGTGTGGCCAGTTGCGAATCCAACGCCGACTGCCGAACCGGCGAGCACGATCCGGTAGTTGATGACGCCACCCAATACCAATGCATCGACAAAGATGGCGTCAAGTTTTGTTATGATCCGCGTAACCTGCCGGATGTCTACACGGCAACGGCATACCGACACTGAAAGTGTACTGACTTTAGCCCCTCTCCGTCCCCAAATACAGCCTCCCCAGCCAATCAGCCAATAGTTGCTCCCGCCGGGGACGGAGTTCTTCTTGTACATCTTGTGTCCCGGTGCAGACAAGGTTCAAAAGTGCCGGCCCGCTCATTTGCGTGTTATAATAATTTATAAAGGCAGGTGATAATTGTGCCCTTCTTGCTGAATGATGGAACCATTCAGTTTGATTCGCTGGATGAGCTGCAAACCTCGGTCGAAAGCGCGCTTTCGACAAGCGGCCTTTTGTTGAAGTCTGAACGCGACTGGCCCCTGCGAACTCCGATTGATTTCAATATCAAGGTAACCGGCCGGGATTTTCAAGCGAGCCTGCGTGCCGAAGTGGTCTACTGCCAGGGAGGCAAGGTCGGCCTGGATCTTCCCGACAAGCTATCGACGAAAGGCGCACTGAACGCGCTAATCGAACACCTCTCGGCACCCGAGGCCGAGCAGGCGATCTTCCAGAAAAAAGAAAGCGGGCGACTGGATGCGCCTGTCAAGAAAGCATCACGGGAAGTTGCTGTCGCAGCGGCGCCTTCGCGAACACCGGTGGCCGAGATTGTTCCGGCCGGTCCGGTTGAGTTGTCGACGCCGATTCTCATGGAGGACGGCAGCGTACGCTACCGTTCTTTTGATGCCTACATCGCCGACTACGAGCACCATCTCGACAAGGGTCTGATGTATCCCGACTCTTCAGGTTCGTGGAAAAGGGGAGACAAATTGAAACTGTCGATCCTGGTGGAGGGTGTCGGCGCCGGAACGCCCGTCCAGGCGGAAGTCTTGGTCTGCGACCACGGCAAGGTGGGCCTGGATATCTCGCACGATCCTGCCGCAAAGAAGGCTCTTGCCGAGCTTCTCGATCGGGTCAAAAGGGCCGACGCCAATCCTCCCGCCGCCTATAACGCCGTGCCCCCGGGGGAAAAGGTCACAGCGGCTCACGCCCCCGTCGCCGCGCAGCAGACCTCCGTTGATATTTGCGGGCGAATCGTGCCAGGCGCGGTAATCACAAAGATGTACCCCTTGACCCCCGTGGATCTTACTTCCAATAGACTCGACAATGTCGACCTCTTATGCCTGATCGCGTCTCTTTCCTCGGCCGGCGTTCCTTTGCAGCTCGTGGTAGAGCTCAAGAACAGGCACTTGCGCTTCGGTTTCAACGCCAACGGCAATATAGTTCACTATGTTTCTTCCGGAGCCCAGGAAGATCTCCTGGAGCGCCTGGTCAAGAGACAACTTATACCGCACAGTCGCATTCGCGCGCTTCTGTCGGAATCCAGCGATGAAAAGCCGGTCGAGATAGTTCTCATGGCCGAGAAGGTAATCAAGCTGCACGAGCTGTGGATCTGCGTTCGCGATCAGGTAGTCGACGCACTCGAGGAAATCAGGCACGCCGGCAAGAGTAACTACTCCATTACCACCCTGCAAACGTCTCGCCGCACCGGAGTGACGTTCGGCCATCTAATCATGCCCTGGCTCGAGCACGCACTTGCCGAGTTGAATTCCAAACAACTCGACGACTTCCTGGCGCCGCTTGCAAACCGTTACCCTCTGCCGAATAAGGATTGCCGCTGGCCGCTTTCCTCCCTGGCCCTCGATCGCAAGAGCCTCCGATTCGCAGAAGAGCTACTGGACGGCACACGCACGCTCGCGGATGCACTAAATGTCGTATCCTTCGTCAGACGAAAGAAGCTTCGCCTGCAGATGGCCGCCTTGCACTTTCTCGGCACTTTCGATCTGCTCACAGACTCACTTGCCGCTCCGGAACAAAAGCCCGAGTACAAGCTCTCGAAAGAGTTGGACGAGCTCGCCGAGGCCAACAGATTCGACCAAGCCGGTGTTCACTGGAGCGCCCACCCTGCTACGTACAAAGAGGCCCTGGAGAAGATCAAGCGTGAATATGGCCCCGGCAGTGCGCTGGCTAGCCATTCCATCGAGTGCACAAATATGTGCCGCAAACGAGTGACAATGGCGGAGAAGGCCGTCGAATACCTCGAAAACCGCGAACGCCGCAAGCAGTATCGTAAACAGGTAATCGATGCATCGCAGCTGCAAACGTCAGCCGAGATGCTGTTCAAGCAGATAGACCTGCTGCTGTTTCGAAGCGACAACTTAGGCGCCAAGAGAACCCTCGAGATGGCCGTGGAGCTGAATCCCAAGCCTGAATACATCCAGAAACTGCAGCAATTGGGCTAAAGTCGAATGTGTTGCTCGTTGCCGTGCGTGGTTCTATACTGCGCCTAAGGTGACCGATCAGCCCAAAGAAATTAAGTTTACAGCGGAACAGCTGAAAACCATTAAGAAGTTTCGCTTGGCAATGGTTCCCTTCCGGCTGATTCTGGCACTTTCTTTTTTCTGCCTACTCGCCGGTGGCTTCAGGCGCTTCTTTGAGGAAACTCCCGGACAGGTCTTTGCGGGACTATTTGCTTGTTTGCTGATCGTAGAGCGCATCTTCCAGGCACCGGATGCCGGTGGGCAACGCAGGGACAAGGGTTCAGCCGCCGTGCTGTGGATCACTTTCGGGCTATCCTATGTATTGGGTCTGGTTGACTTCTACTGGATCAGCCCGCACTGGCCGCAGTGGCGCATCCTTGGCTACGACTGGTACTGGCCTGCGGCCGGCGCCGCGCTATATGTCACAGGGCAGCTAATCCGTGTCGTGGCCATACGCACTCTGGGTCGTTTCTTCACCATCTCGGTGCGGCTGCACGATGAACACAAGGTCGTTCAGCATGGCATCTACCGAAGGGTGCGCCACCCGGCCTACAGCGGATTGTGGCTCATCAACCTGGGCTTCGTGACCGTATTCGCAAGCCCCCTGGCCTTCGCGGTTTACTTCCTTTTAGGCACGCCCGGTTTGATCTACCGTATTCGGGTCGAAGAGCAGATGTTGATCGATCAGTTCGGCGACGAGTACCGCACTTACATGCGCAAGACCAAGCGCCTGATTCCTTTTATCTACTAGGCGATTGAGATGGCAACATCTTAACAGTTGAGTCAAGCAATCGTTTTGATGGTGTCAGTGTCAACAGTCATCGGCCTTGCGGCGAAGCGTAGCGTAGCCGTGCCCTCGGGTATCCCGCGCCTTTTGCGGGGCTAGGCCGCTTGATATCGTACACTAACGCTAAAGGCACCTGATCGAGATACAAGCCGTAGGCGATCTTCTTGTCTCCGCAAAGATTCCAGATGCGGTACTCTGTGTCGACGAACTCGCGATGGTAAAGATATGAAGTGAAGTCGGACGATTCTGGTGTCCAGGCCATTCTCAGATCTCCACGGAGGTATCCGTC
>Ga0315535_1000578_pt1 | contig 25827 bp, 29 predicted proteins | sample SalMarSW160220MG_2_FD_203092 | JGI IMG/M metagenome (GOLD analysis project Ga0315535, IMG submission 203092) | Salt marsh sediment microbial communities from the Plum Island Ecosystem LTER, Massachusetts, United States - Salt Marsh Sediment SW1602-20 ... | reverse complement strand
CGCAAGCTCATAGTCACCTCGCTGATCCTCAACTGGATCATCGGCCCGGCATTGATGTTCGCGCTTGCCTGGCTGATGCTCCCCGACCTCCCCGAGTACCGCACGGGATTGATCATCATCGGCTTGGCCCGCTGTATCGCCATGGTGCTCATCTGGAATGATCTCGCTTGCGGCGACCGTGAAGCCGCCGCCGTGCTTGTCGCCCTCAACTCCGTGTTCCAAATCGTCGCCTACTCAATCCTCGGCTACTTCTACCTGCAACTTCTCCCCTCATGGCTCGGACTCGACACCGCAACCCTCAACGTCACCATGTGGGACATCGCCAAGATCGTCCTCGTCTTCTTGGGCATCCCCCTCGTCGCCGGATATCTCACCCGACGATGGGGTGAACGAGCCCGGGGTATCGACTGGTACGAGACCCGCTTCCTGCCCCGCATCGCCCCGTGGGCCCTCTACGGGCTGCTATTCACCGTCGTGGTCCTCTTCGCCCTCCAGGGCGAGACCATCATCGATCGGCCCTTCGACGTAGCACGCATCGCCCTGCCTTTGCTCGTCTACTTCGGGCTCATGTGGACCGTCTCATTCGCTATCGGACTGTGGTTGCGGCTCTCCTACCAAAAGAACGCCACCATCGCTTTCACCGCCGCCAGCAACAACTTCGAACTCGCCATCGCGGTGGCCATCGGCGTGTTCGGAGTCACCTCGGGTGAAGCTCTCGCCGGCGTCGTCGGCCCCCTCATCGAGGTCCCCGTCCTCGTTGGACTCGTCTACGTCGCCCTTTGGGCCCGCCGCCGCTTCTATCCAGCGCTGAAACAAGAAGAAGCAAATTGATGGGCAACGTTCACGAGGTCCACACCGGTCTCTAGTCGTTGACGAGAACCACTCGGTAGCGCGCTTGGTTCTGGCGTACCCGGAGCATCGCCTCGTTCACCTGCGCCATCGGCATCAGTTCGATCCGGGGGCTGATGCTGTGTCCCTCGGCAAGGGCCAGCATCTCGAGCGTGTCGGCCCGGTTCCCCAGGAAGGAGCCGGTGATTGACACCTGGTGCACCACGAAGTCCACTATGGGGCCGGATCCGGAGCCCCCGATGAGAGGCAGGTCGATCGGAGCGAAGGCTGGCAGCACCAGCCGGCCATTCTTGGTGAGGACCATCACCAGATTCCCCCAGTCGTTCCCCGACTGGGCGGTGCAGACCAGCAGGTCGAAGCCGAACTCCTTCTCTTCCATGGCCCCCTGATCGGTCGTGAGGAGGAAGTGGTCCGCACCGAAGGTCCGCGCTTCCTCCTCCTTCCCGGGTGAGGAGGACAGCGCCGTCACTTTCTTGCGGGTAATGGTGGCGTTCAGCTCGTGACCTGCTGCGGAAGTGGGCGTCGCGTCAAACCTCATAGAGGAGATCTACATAGCGCTCCAGCAGCTCGCTCACGATCGCCCGGGCGGGGACCGTCGCGGCCATCCCATACACAGGCGCCAGCCCTTCCGACGAGGCGGGTTCTTCCTGTACTCTGGCGACGGCCCAGCGCAGGTCGTCGAGAAACCGTTGAGCCACCCCCTCCTGGGTGTGGAGCAAGGTGACGGCCAGGTGAAGCGCCGGCGGGTACTTAGGTGCCCAATCCTGACGTTGAGCACTACGCGGGTCAGTGGTGTGTGGCGGGAGCCTATCAACTGCTTCCTGACGAGCATCAGTTTGTTGAGATAGCTGAGAGCGATCCATGCACAACTGATGTCTGGGGCGTCCATGGGCAAGGCCCCAAGTATCGTGACCTTTCGGGTGGGCCGACGCTCTATCCCGCTGGCTACATCACCTACAATGGTCCTTGTTCTAATACGAACATTTGGGCGGCTTCGGAGAACCCTCCCTATTGGATAGATGATCGGGAGACCACAAGAGATAACGGCAACGAGGAGGCTATTTGGGACAACAGCTGAATCCGATTCGGCCGGCTGCAAGAGCCGCGTTGGTTTCGCTTTTTGCCGTTCTGTTGGTGGTCGCATCCTGCGGAGGCGGTGACCACCAACAGCCTGGGCCCGGTGAGTCTACGACTGTCCCCGCTACGGCTGGGGTGTCTAGTTCGACGGTGGTGCCAAGCGATGAAGGCCCGACTCCGAACCTTGGGACGCGATGCTTAAGTTTGCCAGGTCACGACGCGGACGGGCAACCTATCATTTCGGTCACGAACATCGAAACATCGGAGTCCATCTATCAAGGGCCGAGTCCTGTTCCCGATGAAGTCCTGAGGGAGTGCGGCGTGGGGCCGTGACCGAATTCCGCCATGCCCGTCCGGGGTTGCGATCATCGACAAGGGGTCACGGACAGATTGCGCAAGATGAGCGGGTAGGGATCGACCAGATGTCGCCGGCCGCTGGATTGCCCGAGCCGAGGCCGGCGAGTCGCTTGAGACCAGGCTCACGGAGCTCCGAGTCGTGCTCGTGAGCAGCCCTGGCAGTCCAACCCTGCGGATGGTGCCTACTGACACGACCCTACGCGGCGATCAGCCATGTCTCCCATGGGTCGCGTGTACTTGGGGTTGCAGTCGCTCCGGGCATGCCGTTGAGCATCTTCTGCGTTTGCAGGGGATTTCTTTGTCTCCTGACACTTTCCTGGCAATATCGATTCCTACTTTCGGTGGGCTTTCGTTTTGGAGGCTTTCCGAGGTGGGAGAGGGAGATGTCGAGGGTGGCGAGGCTCGATGAGGGCAACCAGGCGTGCCTCCCGGGCAACGATGGCGGCCTCTCACTCCTTGAGCATCGCTGCCAGCTCCTCGAGATCCTCATCGACAACAGAGGCGAGTTCATGCAGCAGCAGGACGGCGAGACCGCGCCCCATCGACACCCCGGCAGCATCGCAATAACGCCGCCACGTCGATTACACGGCACCCGAGACCGGCAGCTTCACCAGCTGGGTCCCTACGCTATGGTCCATCTCGGAGAAGAGACGCCTATCCACCTTGACCAGAATCCGTCGGTCCATGACTCTTCGCAATCACAGCGAACACCCCGACAATCAGTGTGACCAGTGGCACCCACACCGCGCGAGTCACGAACTCCACGACCGATGCATAGCTGTCAGGAAAGAACAGCCCTGCACCAGCCAAGAGCACGCCCTCGCCCATCAGCATGCCAAGACCAACCGAGAACAGCAATCTACCTGCTGAAGGTCTCCGGACAGTCCGGCGCAGATCCAGCCACGCAACCGTCTCAAGCACAGCGAACGTCGCGAAACTGACCGTCAAGAACTGTCGCGACGAGTCGACGCCGACAGCAGGTGCGAACACGCGCATCAGCACCCACCCGATCCCGACGAAGACCAGCAACACAACCCCGCCGAAGGCCAGCACCTCACCGCGCAGCCAACGCCCAAAGAGCCTACGAGACAACGGTCGCTCCTCCTAGCAAGACATCTGCACATTCTTGACGCTTGTCAGGGTGCCCACGTAGTTGAACTTGATCTCCTTACAGTACCCCGGCGGAGGCGCCGAATATGTAGCGAAGACGTAGATCAGCGCCACGGCGATCAAACCACAGACGGTTCCCGAGACCCCGGCAAGCGCCAATATCCCGCAGATGACCACGGACAGTGCCGGCAGGGCTAGACCAGTGAACCACCCCCAATCCCCCGGGGCGATATAGAAGTAGATGTACCAGCCGAAGCCGATGTACCAGTCGGGCGAGACAACGCCCGCGGTCGAGACAACACCCTTGGTGTCTCCATTGCTTCCCTCGTACCGCAGAACAACCTCGCTGGAACCCGACGGGCCAATAGGCATCGTCACCTCATCGACCCCACGAACCAGCAGTGAACCGAGATCGTCGACCACGTCCGGATAGACTGACTCCACCGCGATGCGCTGCACCAATGTGGGAGTCGGCGGGATTGCCGGATCCTCGGCGACAGCAGGAACGCTCGAAGCCACGATCATGGCCACTGTCAACGCGACAAGCATCACGCGCTTCACACTATTCTCCTTTCCGCTCTTCGTACTAAGTACTACTGTATGCGCCTTCATGGCGCTCCCGTCCGATGGCATCCCTCCCTTCTTGGACGGTCCCATGTGAGATGTCACCTTCTCTGTGTCCGGCATTCGGTACAGGTCGCGCGCCTATCTGCCGCATGATTGGGTTCCCATGCCAGGTGACCTCATCCAGAGGAATTGTCACGGTCACCGGGGAGACGCACTGGATCTGTTCAACCTCCCCGCCACCACCAGGAGCAGCCTCCAAGGTGCCTTCACCCCTGACGTTGCCAGCTTCGGGTTCACACGTGCCGCTACGATCCCCCAGATCATGACAGGATCCTCACCGCCGGAGACAACACAGACAGACTGAAATCCGAATCAGCGTTCGCCAAACTCTGCGGCGTCTGCCCGATCCCCGCAGAGTCGGGCAAGACCAACGGGCGACACCGCCTCAACCGTGGCGGGAACCGCCAAGCCAACGCCGCCCTCTACCGTGTCGTCATCGTCCGCATGCGCTGGCACCCGCCCACCATCGCCTACGTGAAACGCCGGACCGCCGAAGGCCTGTCGAAAAAGGGCATCATCCGATGCTTGAAACGATTCGTCGCACGCGAGCTCTACCACCTCCTCCCCGAACCGAACACAACCCAGCTCTGTTCAGCAGCCTGAGATCGACTTGCCATCTATAGGAGCATCAACGCCCTATCCGAAACGATCATCGGCCTCTACAAGACCGAGGCCATCCGCGCCGGCTCCCCGTTCCGCAACGGGCCATTAGAAACCATCGCCGACCTCGAGGAGGTGACATCAGCCTGGATCCACTGGTACAACAACCATCGGCTCATGCACAGGCTCGGGCGCATACCCCCAGCCGAATACGAAGCCAACCACTATGCAAGAATCCGGGACGGCCAGAAGGCCTCGGATCGGTCGGCGATTGCCGATAACGTCCTGGCGGAAACCGTCAACGGCCTCTACAAGACCGAGTTGATCTACGGCCCGGAACAGAAGCCATGGCGGACAGTCGCCGATGTCGAACTCGCCACGTTGGGGTGGGTGCACTGGTTCAACAACCAGCGCCTCCACGGATATCTCGACGACGTCCCCCCGGCCGAATACGAAGACGTCTACGATGCCGAAAGGAACAGCAAACTGCTGGTTGGAAACCAATGGAAACAGTCTCCAACAAACCCAGGGCGCTTCAATGCCGGCAGAGGCTCCGTCGCTGGCGCCTGGTTGTGAGCAGTCGCTGGCCGATTCGACGCGTTGCCTCGTCTGAGTCCAGCATGCACAGCATGTGTCCATGTGCATCTTCCCCGACATGTCATGCATGTCTCCATAGTGGATCTCCGGCCCAGTTGTGCACGGGCCTCGTTCTCCGATAGGTGGGGAGACTGCGTGCTGATGAGGATGTCAACCATTGGACTGTCCGAGGTCGGGGATGGGGACGAGGTGGATGGTGCTCTGTTGGGGGTCGAGGCCGTAGCTCGCACACGGCGAGTCTGATCGAGGGGGTTGGGTTTGGATCGTCCAGTCGGTGAATCCGCTGGCTGTGAGTATGCGTTGGATGTCGTTTTGGGCTTGCTCGAGTGGCACGCACTGGTGGGTTGCGAAGTAGGCATCCAGGGAGTCCTGGAGGTGACGGATGGTTTCACCTGGGATGATCGACTCGTCGTCGGGGAACGCAAGACCGAGCTGTTCGCACAGGGTGCGATCGTCGGAGGGAAACACGGCGAGACTGCCTCTGTCGGTAACACACGCAACGAAGGTTGGGACGGACCCGACCGGGACGATGTCGGTGTTGACGAGCACGCCTGTCTCCCAGACCTGGGCGCACACTGACGGGTCGAGACTTTCACCGGACGCGACAGCCACGACATCTGCGTCGAGTGTTGGTGCCCGATAGCAGCCGATGGCTGTCGGTGTGCTGATCGCCCGGATGTTGAGCGCGGTCTTCTCCATGGTGAAGGACGTCACCAGTGTGAGCGAGAAGGGGTCGCCAACGCTGAGTGTGCTTGGAGTGCCGGCCGGTGCTTTCTACACGGACGTGATCACAACTCCGGCACCCGCTTGTGGATCGAGGTCTGGCCGTCGTCCTGAGAGATGAAACGGCTGCGCGCGGCGATGGAGTTCCGCGGCAAGAGCCGCTAGGCGATTTGGATTCTGTCTTCGCCGAGTTCAACCTCGACACGGAGGCGACCGCCCAGGGCCTCTGCGTATTTCCGCAGCGTATTCAGTTGCGCGTGTTCGACATCCCCATGTTCGATCCGTGATATGCGGTTCTGACTCACGTTCAGCCGCCCTGCCAGCTGGACTTGGGTCATATCCACAGCTTCGCGCAGCTCGCGCAGCCTGTAGGCGCGAACTTCATCAAGCATGCGCTTCTTGTGACGGTCGACAGCCTCGCGATCGACCGGACGCTCCGCCAGCATTTCCTCCAGGGTCCTAGCCATCAGCCTTCCTCCAGTCGCTGCAGGTGTTCATCAAACCGATCATCCGCGATCGGAATGTTCACCTTGTACCAGCTCTTCCACTCACCCGATTTGTCACCGGCTACAAGAAGGATCGCTTTCCTCTCAGGGTCGAAAGCGAACAGCGCCCTCAACTCTGAACGTCCGCTCGATCCCGGCCGCAGCTCCTTCATGTTCTTGTGTCGTGAGCCCTTGACTGCGTCAACCAGGGGCCGACCCAGAAAAGGGCCCTGATCCTCCAGAATCTCCAACGCGGCCACGACTTGCTCATATGATTCCTGATCCAGATCCTTCAACCAGCCTTCGACCAGAGACAGATCTATCTCCCACATCAGCATCCAGCATACAACTCTGAAGCTATATAGCGCAAGGGTTTTGCCGCAGGTCTGTCGACGGATTCCGGCGGCTTGCTCCTACCACACACAGGCCCCAAGAACACCCCGACGACGCTGGTCGCATTCCGACCGAAACAAGAGGGCCTCAAGCAGCGCCCGCAGACGCAGCTCGGCCATCGTCACCACCTTCAAGGCCACATCCGCCTCCTCACAACGAGAAGCAAAAGGATGCAGCCCCAACCAGGCGACGTCCGACATGTCCCCGGAACGTCCGACATGTCCCCGGAACGATCCGTACGACATCAAACCGGAAAGAACGCCTCAGTCATGACAGAGCTGTTGACATTCTGATGACAGGGTTTCGAACACTCTGGCGACAGGGTCCGAGTGCACACTTCCAGCATGAGCAACGCAACAGGAGGCAGTTTGGACTGAAGACCGTCGACGAGAACCCTCCAGGAATCCCAGGTGGATCAGCGTGCCCAACGAAACGCGTCCTGGATGTTCCCACAGCAGCCTCGACGACAGGTCACAGAAGCCCGAAAACCGCCTCTGAGCAGGTGAAACGCAAGCTCCGGGGGTGAGACTCGAACTCACAACCTGCGGATTAACAGTCCGTTCACCCCCAACCCCCTCACCAGGCAAAACACACAGAAGTATCCCCTGACCAGCCGTTTCGACCCTTCACCAGTTCGCACCACCTTGCAGCACCAATCACCAAAACGCGTCCCCAGCGCGTCCTGGAACGCATCGACGGAATCCGGTGACCGTCGAAGTGTCGCCTATCTGTCCTTCACAAGGCGGATCATGTCTCCGCGCCAGGACAGGGGCCCGGCGAGAAGCGCTATCAGGACGAACACCGAGAGGAAGACTGATGCCATTGCTGTGAGTGCGTGGGTGAACAGCTCACCGCGGATGTCCATCGCGAGGCTCACGACACCTGCCGCGGTCGCGGCAACGCCGAGTCCTATCACAGCCAGCAGAAAGCCTTCGGACAGCCTCAGGAGAATCAGCTCCGCGAACGAAACCCCCAAGGTCCTGTAGAGCCCGCTTTCTGTGCGACGTAGCATCATCATCAGTACCCACACCAGACCGGCGACAATGCCGGCCACGAGCCCTCCCCAACGTGTGACCCTTGACTCTGCCCTCCTGCGGACCTGCTCGACTCCATCTTCCGTCCTCAGCAGCAGGCGAATGGAGGCATCCGAGGCGTGGTCGGGCAGAACGCTGAGCGAAGACACCTGAGCCTTGGCGATCTCCAGGTAGCCGGGCGCCGCCAGCAAGAAGCACGTGTCGAAGATCCCGGCCGCCGGCACCACCGAGAACACCCCGGTCGAGTAACGATTGGTCGCGTAGAAGAGATCTCTCACCTCATCAACCGTGACGGGAAGCTCAGGCGTACCGTCGCTCGCGATGGTGAGCATCTCGCCACCCGACACGCCAAGGGAATCCGCGGCGGGAAGGGCCAACACCACCGCCGGCGGCACTCGAGCCGACCCCGATCCGGCTAGCCGATCACCCATTGCCAACACGCCCACAGTGCCCTCCGTCAGCGTGACTTCGGGCCCGCCAAGGTTCTCAACGGTCCCCGTCCCGGAGGCGCGCCTTGCCGCACCTGACACTTCGACGGCTCCCGATTCCGAGAGGGATTCGCACTCGGTGCCGTTGATGCCCCCCTCGGAACCAACCACCACAACGTGGCTGCCCTCTCTCCAGAGTCTCACCTCCTCATCTCGGAGGCTCTGAAGAGTGGTGGCTTCCGCGAGGACGGCCACGGCTGCCAGTACGGCAAGAAGACCGACCAGGAACAGCGATCTCGGGCCCCCGTGCGCCGCGTTGCGGATCCCCTCGCCGACAACCTCTCGCAATCTCCACTTCGAGGACCTGTCAGGTTGCGGCATCGCCGATCCTCCCATCGACCAAGGTGAGTACGCGGTCGCACTCGTGCGCCACGAGACGGTCGTGGGTCGCAATCAGAACGCCGACGTCGACACAGGCGTCTCTCATCGCCCTGATCACCTCTTGGGACGTCGATTGGTCTATTTGACCTGTCGGCTCATCGGCGAGAAGGAACGGTCGCGTCGATGACAGTGCCCGGGCGATCGATAGCCGCTGAAGTTCTCCTCCGGAGAGATCCCGTGCTCGGTGATCTGCTCTGCCCATGAGTCCGAGTCGGTCGAGGGTCTCGGCGGCTCGATCGGCCGCGAGCGACGAGCCCAGCCCATCTGACAGGCCGCCCAACGCTGCGTTGTCGAGGACGGATCTTCGGCCGAGTGCCGTAGTTGTCTGAAGAACCCAGGCCACCCACGATGCCGCATGTGTCTCGACACCGCTCGGCCACTGAACGCAGGCGTGCCCTCCTTGCGGTCGGAGCATCCCGCCCAGAATCGATAGCAGCGTCGTCTTGCCCGATCCGGATGGACCCATCAGCGCAACCCACTCGCCCTGCGCCACTTCAAGTGATACCTCGTCGAGTACGCGACCGTCGCGGAAGGAGTGGCTGACCCCGACAGCCTTCAGTGCCGCTCGCCTAGCCACCGCAGCTCACGTCGCCAACCGCAGACGGGTTCACAACGACGGACCCTGGGAGTGCCCCTCCGAGAGGCTCGACCTGCGCCGTGCCGAACGCGGTGCCCAGGACCGTGACCGAGGAAGGTTGCCCCGTGTCAAGATCGAACACGCACGTCCCAGACCGGTCCGACCAGATAGCTGAAGCCGGAACCTCGAATGCTTCCACCGGCACCGCGAGATGTATCACCGCAGGTACACCCTCACTCTCCCCCAGCACCTGGAGAAGCGTCGCGGCGTCGCTTTCTGCGAGCTCAAGATCCGACGATACGGGAACCGAGACACCGCCTACTTCCATGACCCACGCGCTCACCGAATCAAGTGAACCGGCCTCGATCGCGTATTGAATTCGATCAGGGGGTCCAATCAGGACCGTGTCACCCTGCGCCACGTGATCCCCCACCGACACTTCCACGCCGACAATCTCGAAGGGATCCACACCGATCCACACTACGTCAGCCGGTCCGATCGAGTCCTCACGCGACATGGACCGTGCCTCGCGAAACTCCAGGACAGCTCGCGCCGTCGAGCGGCCGTACGTCCCGTCTGCCCTTATCCCACCAAACCGACCGAGAAACTCCTGCAACCTGACAACGTCAGGTCCCGTGTCCCCAGTTGACAGCGTGCGCACGAGTGGCGCGTCGGCACGAAACGCAACGACGGGGGCGTCATCGATGAGCAGAACACCCTCACCCCCTTTCAGGGTCTCACCGACCTGAGCCAGCACGCCAGTCACAGTCCCACTGCGATCGACACGGACCGCGCGTCGCGACTGAACTCCGATGGACAGGCTTGCCTGCACCGCATGCTCGATTGTGGCAGGCACTGGAGCAACGCCGACTGCCTCGCTTGATGTACTCGTGGCGAACGGGTCGAAGTCGTCACTCGCGTCGTTCACAACGACAATCGCAGCGGCGCCGGCCACGGCGGCGAGAACAACGACGATCATGAAGCCGCGAACTCCTGACATTCGCGATCCCGTGCTCCTCTGGCTCACGGCGTCTCGACCTCTAGGACACAGTTGTGCCGTGGATCGTCCACGTACGCAAGGAGAGCATCCTGCATCGTGGGGTCGTAATGGTCGATGTCGGGAATCTCGGTGATACCTGCATCGCGAAGGCACTCCCCGAAGCGAATGAATGCCTCGTTGATGTTCGCCTGTTCTTCCTCCAATGAGATGCCGAACTCTGCCTCGTAGATCAGGGTGGCAGGCACCATATGGAACTGCTCGCAGTACCTCGCAATGGTGAGTGTCTCCTTGTTGTCAAAACCTGCCGGATCGCCAGAGAATGCGTAGGCAACTTCCTCGACCCCCCGCTGAGTCGTCTTGAGACCCATCTCGTGTACCTCGAGGCCCCGATCCTCCATGCACGACAGCGCCAACCTCACAAGCTGTTCATGTTCAGCGAACGTGACGGTGCCATCTGACATGGCTGCCACCTGCTCATCACTCAAACCGAGACGAGTAGCCGACTCCCTGAGAAGGTCCACGTCAGTGACACTACCGAATGCATCAACCCCCTCGAGACCTTCCAGACCCCACCCAAGAGCGGGGTCGCCGGCCCGACCCTGTGCCCCACCAGTCGTCGAGGAGCCGACCGGACCGCTTGACGAGGTCGAGCGTCCGGTACACGCCCCCGCCGCGAGAAGCACAACCAGCAGAACAACTGCCGGTACTACTGATCGTGGAAGCTTGAGTCTCATGTTGCCTCCGGTTCTCCAGATTCACCCACGCGGCGAGTCGGCTCGGCCAGACGTGTGATCGAGCCGACTCGACATCTACTCACCATTCGACGCTGTAGCACCTAGCCAGGCGGAAACGTGGCGTCGAAGTCGCCATAAAGGAGTTCCTCCATGACGGGGGTACTAGCGTACGTACCCCACGACGAATGCCAGTCCGTCCAGTAATTGTTGCTGCTCCACGGTGGGTCGTAGTAGTGCCTGACGGAGATCTCCCAGCAATCATTGTTCCCGTCGCTGATCGACGCAAAATCATAGGTCGTAGACGAGTAGGTGTAGTAGTCACACCCGCCGGCACGTGCTGGGATCGGTGCAACCAACGCCACCAGCGCCAAGACCAACGCAAATGCAGCAGTCACTGCTACCAGCCGTCGGACAGGTGCTCTCCCTTTCCATCTTCCTCTCCTCCTGTGGTGCACACAACTGATCAACCCTGATCTGTGCGACTGACTGTCCTGTCTCCTGCTCCTTTTTCAGTCTTTTCGGCGTCATGGTTGGTCCAGTGACCATCTCGACCGCTAGCTTCCGGTTCTGCATGGCCGTGGCAGGTGTGTGGCCGGCCGTCCCCCATACCTTCTATTCGTTTCGGGGACCCGTTGGGTTCCCGTCACGGTTCAGATTGTGTGTAGTCGACTGTTTGGCAGGCGGTGTGGGTACGTTGGCCTGTGGAGGCTGTGTCCGCGTTTCCCATCCCGCCTGCCACCTTCTGTTCGTCCGGCGCGACGTTCGATGCGGATCTGACGGGGGAAGCGTTGCTGGCCGATGAGGGTGGTGTGGCGTCGGTTGCGTCAACGTTCACGTTGGGGGTGCATTTCGATGGGTTCAACGGGACGGGCAGTTCGATCAGTGTCGTTGGATCCGATTGCTCGGGTGGCTACTGGAACACCGGCACCACGTGGGCGAATCGGATCTCGTCGTCGTGGAACGGCTGCTACCGGTTGCGTCACTACGACTCGCCGTATGCAACCGGCGCGTGGCAGGACACGTATGGGGCGGGTTCGACCCACAACCTGTCGACGCTGAACAACCGGGCAGAGTCGGTCGCCTACTTCGGTTCCTGACAGTCGACACGTGACAGCCTGTCGGGCGAGTCGGCGCGCGAAGATGGGCGCCGATGGACGGTACTGACGCCGAGGTGATCGAGGCTTCCTGGGACGATCCGTCGGTGTTCGCCGAGGTGTTTCACCGGTACTACCCGACGGTGTTCGCCTATGTGATGCGAACCGTCGGCCATCCGGACGGACCCGACGTGGCAGCAGACGTGTTTGTGGAGGCGTACCGGTCGCGCAGACGCTACGACACGTCGTATCCGAATGCCCGCGGGTGGCTGTTGGGTATCGCTTCGCATCTGGTCGGAACCCACTACCGGCGAAAGGCACGTCTACGGTCGGTTCCGGTCGACGAGACGATAGAGGGTGACTTCGCTGACGAGGTCGCCGAGCGTGTCGACGCCTCGAGATCGACGATCCTGACAGCCATGGGCAGCCTTCGACCCACCGAACGCGAGATCCTGTCACTGTTCGTGTTCGCAGACCTCTCGTACCGGGAGATCGCCCAGGCTCTCGGGATCGCGGAAGGGACGGTGCGGTCGCGACTCAACCGGTCCAGAACGAAACTGCGGAACCTGATGGCAGGTTCGAACGAACATAGGGAGAGAGGGCAAGAGGCACCTGATGCATGACGACCCATTCGAAGTGTTGCGTCGACTAGCCGGCGACCCGGTACCAACCGACGCCGACCGTCAACGTGCCCTCGCGCGCCTCGAACACGCCATCCGAACCGAGACACCTCGGAGTCGGTTTCGGTGGCTCACACCGATCGCCGCCGCAGTCGCGCTGTTCGTGGTCATGGTCGGTGTGATGCTTGTCACGCGGCCAACAGCAGTCGAGGCCGCCCTCGGCGAGATCGCCACAGCCGCACGCCTCGCCACACCCCAAGAGATCCCCACCGGCTCGTTCCTCTACACCCGCACCGAAGAAACATCGCTCGGCATCACAGAACAAGGCGACCTCATCGGCATCGAAGACCCCGTCGCCTACCTGCTGCCCATCACCCGCCAAGAATGGGACAACGGCGACTTCCAACAGCTCACCATCACCACCCACACACCCATCTTCTTCGACCCCGTGGTTGAAGCCGCCTACTACGCCCACGGATGGGACCGCTCCGACGGCGTGGGTGAAACCGTCACCCGGCAACTCACCGGCATCACCAGCGATCTCGCCACGACCAACTGGCCAACCAACCCCAACGACCTCAAACAGGCACTCGACGACCACGCATCCCAATCAGGCAGCGACCTCCCCCTCGACATCCAAGTCTTCCACCTCGCGACCAACCTCCTCAGAGGCACCAACCCCACCCCCGCCCTACGCGCAGCCCTCATCGAGCTCCTCGCCCAGCTGCCCGTCACTATCGCCAATCAAACACCCGACGGGTCCATCACCCTCACCATCACCTACAACCAGCCGCCCGCCACACGAGACACCATCACCCTCGACGCCCAAGGCCACCTCATCGCCGAAACCAACACCATCCTCCAAGCCGCCAACAGCGTCCCCGCCGGCACCAACACCTACCAGGCCACCCACACCGTCCCGATCATCGTCAACAGCCTCGACACACCCGACCAATGAGAGGCGTCGGACACACGCAACCGGCGACCGGTTGATCCATCCCGGCGAACACCCAACCCGAGAACGAAACGCGTCCTGTACGCGTCCCGGCAGCACTATCGAGATGCCACGAGCAAGCGAAACCGAACAATCAGGAAGGGACAAACGCAAGCTCCGGGGGTGAGACTCGAACTCACAACCTGCGGATTAACAGTCCGATGCTCTGCCAATTGAGCTACCCCGGAAGGGACTGCGATGCTACCACCGTACAATTGGGTGTCAGACAGAAGGAGCAGTCATGAGGTTTCGACTTGGTCTGCTGATCGGCCTCGCCATCGGCTACGTTCTTGGAGCGAAAGCCGGCAGGGAACGCTACGACCAGATTGTCAACACCTGCAAGCGTCTCACCGAGATCGACAGCGTCCAGAAGGCCACGGACAAGGTCAAACAGACCGTCGGTGAAGGAATGACGAGCGCGTCAGAAGCGATCCGAAACACCGTCGAGACATAGCGATCTAGTCGTCCTCGAGGAACCCTTCGAGCCGTTTCGATCTGGCCGGATGGCGGAGCTTGGCGAGTGCCTTCGTCTCCAGCTGGCGGATCCGTTCCCTCGTCACATTGAAGTGGCGACCCACCTCTTCAAGCGTACGGACCGTGCCGTCCTCCAGCCCGAACCGCATCACGATCACCTGGCGCTCGCGTTCGTTCAGGTCTTCGAGCGCATGAGCGACATACTCCTGAAGAAGATTGAAGGCGGCGGCCCGCACCGGAACCTCTGCCTCGGGATCCTGCACGAAGTCACCGAGCGTCGAGTCCTCCTCCTCACCCAGCGGTGTCTCGAGCGAGACAGGATCTTGAGCGATCCTGCGCAACTCTGACACACGGTCGGGCTCCACTTCCAACTCGGCGGCGATCTCCTTGATCGTCGGCTCCCTCCCGAACTCCTGGAGCAACCTCCGCTGAACACGTGACAGCTTGTTGATCGTTTCGACCATGTGCACCGGAACCCGAATCGTCCGGCCCTGATCGGCCAGCGCCCTCGTCACCGACTGACGGATCCACCACGTCGCGTAGGTGGAGAACTTGAACCCCTTGCGGTAGTCGAACTTCTCAACCGCCCGCATCAGCCCCAGGTTGCCTTCCTGGATGAGGTCCAGGAGCGGCATTCCCCGCCCGACGTATCGCTTGGCGATCGAGACGACGAGACGGAGGTTCGCTTCGACGAGTCGCTGCTCGGCCGAGTTCCCGCGTCGCACATCTCGCGCGAGGATCGCCCGATCCTCCGCATTGAGCGTCGCCTTCTCCTCCTCCAAGCGCTCGGATGCCCGATTGCCCGCCTCGACCAGCATCGCAAGCTCCACCTCTTGCTGGGGGGTGAGCAACGAGATCCGGCCAATCTCACGAAGGTACATGCGCACCGGGTCCGACACCGACGACAGGTCATCATCGGCAAGCCGGATGTCGAGAACGTCCTCGCTGTCCTCTTCGATGTTGAGGTCCCGTGACCGTAGCCCGTCCGCAACTTGATCGAACGCCTCGGCCGGCGCCTTCAGGTCCTCCAGCTCCTGCTGGATCTCCCCCACCGTCACGAACCCTCGTTGCCGGGCACGCTTGGCGAGGATCTCGATCAACGCCTGTAACGAATCGGTCATTCCACCTCGCGTTTGCTCTTCTCCAACCGTATCAACTCAGGAAACAGCTTGGAACGGGTATCGGCATCCGCGCCAGCGAGCTTATGACGAATCTCTGCGATCTGAGCATCGATGCCGGACATCGCCAGACGTTTGACGAGCTGCGCAGGGTCCTCGAGCGGTCGGTCGTCCACCACGAGCGTCCGGACGAGCTTTCCAACCTCGTCATCTCGTTCGCCGACAACCGCACCGAGGTCCGGAGGCTTGCCCGGCGGAAGCCCATCGAGGGCGTACGCCAGCAGATCAAACGCCTGACGGTTCACCCCATCGCCAAAGAGCGACGCATCGACCTCGAGCCCTTCCAGCCGGTCATCGTTCACCGCGAGCACGCGCAGGAGCTGCCGCTCTGCCTTTGCGACCCCGGAGGCTCGCTCAACCGGCTTCTCCTTGGGGCGCGCCGTAGAGCTCGATGTCGCCCGCTCTACTGAGGCGAGAATCGGCTCGAACTCCGATCCCACCTTCCTCGCGAGGTAGCGGGCGTACTCCCTCCTGACGAGCTGATCCGGTTGTCGAGCGATGATGCCTGTCGCCGTCTTGATCGCCCTGGCTCTCGCTTCGGGCTCGGAGAGATCGAACTGCGCGAGTTCCCGATCGAGCCTGAATTGGAGCAGCGGCACTGACTCCTCGATTGCCGACCGCAGCTTTGAAGCGTCCCCATCGTTCACGAGGTCGGCAGGGTCCTTGCCCTCCGGCATGAGCGCAACCCGAAGGTCCAGCTCCAGTCGTACGGGTGTCTCGAGCGTGTCACCGCGTATCGCAGCACCGGCGCCGGCCTCGTCGGCGTCGAACGCGAGCACCACGCGGTCGGAGAAGCGTCTGAGGAGATCGAAGTGCTCCTCCCCCAAAGCGGTACCGCAGGTGGCAACGGCCTCTTCCATCCCGGCACGGTGCATCCCGATTACGTCCGTATACCCCTCCACGACGACCGAAAACCCGGACCTGGCGATCTGCCCTTTGGCCACGTTCAATCCATACAGCAACCGAGCCTTCTGATAGAGCCGGGTCTCGGGGCTGTTCAGGTACTTGGGTCCTTCCCCGTCGAGGAGCCGCGCCCCGAACCCGACCGGATCGCCTCGCAAATCGAAGATCGGGAACATGATGCGACCCCGGAACCAATCACGGAGGCCTCCGCGGGGATTCCGGGCCGCGAGGCCGGCACCGATCACGACCTTCTCTGGAATCTTCTGATCTCGGAAGTGCGTGACCAGCTCGTCCCAACCTGCAGGCGAGTAGCCGAGCTGAAAGCTATCGATGACCTCACCGTCGTAGCCTCGACCGCGCAGGTACGCTCTCGCCCTTCCTGCATCCGACCCTGTTCGCAGACGCTCGTTGTAGAACTCGACCGCGAGACGGACGGCGTCCACCAACGCCTCCCGCTCCCCCCTCCGCTTCGCAGCTGCGGGATCGCGTTGGAGCGTCACCCCGGCTCTCGATGCCAGGTACTCCACCGATTCGTTGAACCCGAGGCCCTGGGTCATTTGGACGAACTTGAACACGTCGCCGCCGACACCGCAGCCGAAGCAATGAAACAAGCCTTGGGCGACATCGATCGAAAGCGATGGGGTCTTCTCCTGATGAAATGGACAGATGGCCTTGTAGGTGCGCCCCGTCTTCTTGACGGTTGTCACCCCTTCGAGGAGCTCCACGATGTTCGTGGCAGCCCGAACGCGCTCGATATCGGTCTGCTGATAGGCCACGCAGCGAGTGTAGGCGACGGCACCAACCGTGAGGAGGGGCAAGGCCAGGCTTTCCCCAACCCAGGGCTGGGCGAACGCCCGGGTTCGTATACTCGCCTTCATGCACATCGCGTTCCTCAACCCGCAGGGCAACTTCGATCCACATGACCGCTACTGGACGCAGCATCCGGACTTCGGCGGACAGCTCGTCTACGTCAAACAGGTCGCCAATGCGCTCGTCGCACAGGGACATCGGGTCGACATCCTGACACGACGTGTCGAGGATGATCGGTGGTCGGGTTTCGAAGGGACCCTGGATGGCTATCCGGGCGGTGCGCGGATCGTTCGGCTCGAGGCAGGACCTGATCCTCGCTTCCTCCGCAAAGAGGACCTATGGCCGCACCTCGCCAGCGACTGGGTACCGAACATCCTCGCCTTCTACGACAACGACCTTCCCGACGCCGTGACAGCCCACTACGGCGACGGAGGCATCAGCGCCGCGATCCTTCGCCTGCGCACCGGGATTCCCTACACGTTCACCGGGCACTCGCTCGGTGCGCAGAAACGCGACGGCCTCCTTGCTCAGGGCGCGTCCATCGATGAGGACCGCTACCACTTCGCCACCAGGATCGAGGCGGAACGCTCTGCGCTCGAGAACGCCGGGGTCGTCATCACCTCCACCCGGCAAGAGCGCTTCCTCCAGTACGGGCACGACGCCTACGAAGGTGCCATCGACCCGGATGACGACAGGCGGTTCGCGGTCGTGCCGCCTGGCGTCGACCAGACCGTCTTCTTCCCCGAGCCCGGCCCTGACGACGGCGAGATCGCCGAGCGCATCGACAGGTTCCTGGCCAGGGACGTGGATGCCTCTCGAGTCGACCTCCCGGTGGTTGTCGCGTCGAGCCGGCTGGACGCGAAGAAGAACCATCGCGTCCTCGTCGACGCCTTTGGGCGAAATGAGCGGCTGAGAACATCGGCAAACCTCGTCATCATCACAGGCGCACTCGACGATCCCTTCCACAACGATCACGGTGCTTCGGCGTCGGAACGCGAAGTACTCGACGACCTCCGCGTGGGTATCGCCTCATACGGGCTAGACGGTGCAGTCGCAGGACTCGCGATCAGCGGGCAGCGCCTGCTCGCCGCCGCGTACCGGACGTTCGCTGCTCGCCGCTCGGTGTTTGCCCTGACAGCCCTGTACGAACCGTTCGGGCTCGCGCCACTCGAGGCTGCCTCCACGGGCCTCCCTGCCGTCGTCACCAACAGGGGCGGACCGACCGAGAGCTTCCAAGAGGACGGGCACGACTTCGGCGTGCTCGTCGACCCCTACGACGCCGACGATGTCGCCGCCGGCCTTCTTCGGGCACTCGGCGAGGAGTGGGCCTCCCTCTCGAAAGCAGGCAGGGAACGAGTACTCACCCGCTACACGTGGGATCGCACCGCCGAGGGCTATCTCGGCGCGATCGAGCGTGCACTCGCCACCCGATCGCGCCCAACCAAGCCGCTCCCCTCGTGGTGCGCCTGATCAGCCCTGCCCAAGCCGGCGGAGGCGTTCGGCGTGTCGTTCCATGACTTCATCGGCTGAGCCGACGGCAACCAGCGGAAGGACAGCCGAACCGAACAGCGCTGCCGCGACCTGATAGCGAAGCAGGACGACGATATAGACGGTGACGAGTACGACGGCGATCGAGCGGGCCACCCATGAATCATCCTCCGACCGTGCTAGGGCAACCACCCCACCAGCGCCGAAACCCAAGGTCAAGGCAGCAACGACATCGAAGGCAGCAAGGGGCACACCGATCATGAGGCTCAGCATCATGGCGTAGAGCACCGCGTTCGGTGCCCGCGGGTGCCGAGACAGAAACGCCAACAGCAGAAAGACGACGGGCACGAGCACCAGTCCCACGGCGAGCGCGGCCGTCGGGTTCTCAGTCGAGTTCTCGACACTCCCGGCCACGAACGCGTAGACGATGAGCGAGTCGGCCACGATCATCACCAGCGTCGCCGCGCCTATCGCGATCCACTTGCGGCCGCGTTCTCCGACCTTCAGGGTCTAGCCCTTCACGGAGCCGGCGGTGAGGCCACGCACGAAGTACCGCTGCAGCGAGAAGAACACGACCATGGGGAGCACCATGGAGATGAACGCAGCAGCGGGCAGCAAGTGCTCTGCCTCGCCTCGGTTGCCTGCCAGGTTGGCCAGCGCGACGGTCAATACCTGGGTCTTCGGGTCGAGCCCCAGGAACACCAATGCCACCAGGAAGTCGTTCCAGACCCAGAGGAACTGGAAGATCGCGAACGACGCAAGCACCGGTACAGAAAGCGGAACGATCAGGCGCCAGAAGATCGTGAAGTCGTCTGCGCCATCGATCTTGGCGGACTCGATGATCGACGACGGAAGTGACCCGATGTAGTTGCGCAACAGATACACCGCGAGCGGTAGCCCGAAGCCCGTGTGGGCCAGCCAGACCGCCGGGAACGTGCCGACCAGGTCGAAGTTCGTATAGATGCGAAGAATGGGGATCAACGCCATCTGCAGCGGGACGACCATCAAACCCACCACCAAGGCGAACAGCACGTGCCGTCCAGGGAACTGCATCCAGGCGAATGCATAGGCGGCAAACGCTGCGATGGTGATCGGAATCACCACTGCTGGAATCGTCACTGCGAGGCTGTTCAAGAAGGCGTTTCCGAACCCGGACTGCCCGAGCACCGTCGAGTAGTTGGAGATCGTCCACTGCGCCTTGTCGAACAGGTGTGGAATGGCTGTCCACCAGCCACTCCCCCTGATTTCGTCCCTCGTACGGAAGGAGCTGATCAACAGACCCAGCGTCGGGATGGTCCACATCACCGCGATGATCGTCACGGCGAGCTTGGCGGGCCAACGCTCGATGAGGCGACCAAAGAATCCCTTCTCTGCGTGTTGGCTCAGCGCAGTGGTCATCGGATCGCCTCCTCTGCCTGGAATCTACGTATGTTGATGACGAGCACCGGGATCACTGCGATGAACAGGATGACGGCAAGAGCGGCGCCCGCACCGAAGTTGAAGTTCTTGAAGAACTCGGTGACCATCCTCTCTGCGATGACCGACGTCCCGTCACGACCACCGGTCATGACGTAGACGATGTCGAACAGCTTCCACACGGTGATCACAACCGTCGTCCACACGACGATCACCGTCGATGATACGGACGGGAAGACAACCCTCCAGAACAGCTGCAGCTCTGTGGCGCCATCGATTCGGGCGGCCTCGAGGATGTCGGACGGAACCGACTTGATGGCCGAAGAGAGAATGACCATAGCGAAGCCCACCTGGGTCCAGATGAGGATGACCATGAGAAACGCCGTGTTCCACGGCTGAACCGATAGCCAGTTGATCGGCGATCCGCCCAGCGCGGACACCAAGGCGTTGAGGATGCCGATCTGGTTGCCGTAGCCCTGAGGGCGGTAGCTGTACACGAAGCCCCACACGACGGACGCGCCGACAAACGACACCGCCATCGGGAGAAAGATCAGCGACTTCGAGACCGCCTCGGACCGACTCCCCAGCTTGTCGGCGAGGGTGGCGAAGCCGAGACCGATGGCGACAACAATGACGGGAACGACCACGACCCACAATATGCTGTTGCGGATCGAAACCAGCGTGTCGTGAGTCGTGAATACGTCAATGTAGTTCTGAAGCCCGACGAACTCTTTGCTGTTGCGGCTCATGAACGAGATGATCACCGTGTTGACCGCCGGGTACACCAGGTACACGGTCAAAATGACTGCTGCCGGTCCCGCAAAGACAAACGGCCGGATGCCCGCACGCAAGCGTTCCGGAAGAACCGACACGAATCGGTCCATTCCCCAGTAGAGCGCCCACACACCGGCGACACCAACCACGATCGCGACAGCAACCTGCAACAGGCGGTTCGCGTTCTGGTCTCGCAGGTAGTTGAACGAAACCACCAGAACGACGACGGTAAAAACCGGAACGAGCAGCGAGGCGAGCAGACGGATCAGATAGAGCAGCGGTGCGGGAGCTCTCCTCTCGGTGTCCGGCGGTCTGCTGCTCGGAGGCTCCGGTTCCATCAGCGTCGGTGTGACCATACGAGACTTCCCTCTTCTCGCTCGCCTTCGAAGGAGCCTAGCGCGACGAAGGGACGGCTGCATGCCGTCCCTTCGTCTTCTTGTTGGTTCGGGTTACGACGAAGGCCAGCTGGCCTCGATCGTGTTGAGCACATCCGCAGTCGGCGTGCCCTTCGACCAGTCGACCATGCCGGTCCAGAACGTTCCCTGTCCGACCTCAGGTGGCATCAGGTCCGACGCGTCGAACACGAAGGTGTTCGATGCCAACGCATCGGTGATGACCTTGGCCAGAGTCTTGTTTGTGTCGGTCTCGTAGCAGTCAGATGACACGTTCTTGTTGCCTGGGAGTCGTTCGACACCCGCAACACCCGTACCACCGTACGGCGAGACACCGCCACCGCTCGGGGAGGCAAGTGTGCACTCCCAGTCGGCGCTGACCCAGTCCTTCAGGATCTGTGCGATCTTCGGATCGTTCTTGAACACCATGATGGTGTCGCCACCACCCATGGCTCCGCTGTTGCCGTCGATCGTTGGGAACGGGAAGAACGGCACAATGGCTTCTCCACCCTCAGGGAAGAAGTTTGTCACGAAGCTGCCCTGCTTGTGCATCAAGCATCCAGGCGGATCGTTGAACATCGGAAGTGGCGCATCCTTGAAGCTGGTCGACGAGACGTTCTCTGCTCCACCCAAGACGAAGCCGGGTGCGAAGAACAGATCACCGAACGTGTTGAACGCCGTCGCCACTGACGGATCGTTGAACGGGATCTCGTGGCGGAACCACTTGCCGTACATGTCGGCACCGGCCTCGCGGACGTAGATGTCCTCGATCCAGTCGGTGCCCGGCCATCCGGTTGCGTTGCCGCTCTCGAAGCCGAAGCACCACGGGGTGTAGCCATCGTCGACCATCTTCTGACTCAGGTCCAACAGACCCTGCCAGGTATCCGGAATCTCGTAGCCCTGCTGGTCGAAGACCGGCTTGACGTACCAGATCAGGCTCTTGTAGTTCGGGAACCACGGCAGACCATAGTGCTTGCCGTCGGCGCAAATGCCCAGATCCATCCAGAACTTGCCGGAATCCGACTCGAGCTGTGCGATGTCGAACCCGAGGTCTTCGAGCGACACCAGCTTGCCCTCATCCGCAAACTTGCAGATGGTGCCAGGCTGCGGGGTGAACGCCACTGCAGGCGGGTCCCCGCCCTCAACCCTGATCTGAATCTGGTTCTCGAAGTCGTCAGAGCCCACATACGTGATATTGGTGCCCTTGTTCTGGTTGTAGACGTTGAGGAACCCGGTCATCGCGTCGCCTTCGGCGCCTGTCGGGGCACCGAACAACGTAAACTCGGCCCCTGACACGTCGACCATGCTGCCGCCAGCGGTCGTTGTCGCTCCGCCACCGGCGGTCGTCGTTGTTGTGCCGGTTCCTCCACAGGCCGCGGCAATCATGGCCATGACTGCGAGCACGACCAACCATCGAACTCCTCTTCTCATGAGTCTCATCCTTCCTTCGACTCCTGCGACCTAGAAGGTCACCTTCAGGATCATACTCGGAGAAATCAGGATCGACTCAAATCAGCGGCTATCGAAGACGGTGACCGAGATATGCGCCGAGCTGATCGATCGCAACGCGGTCCTGGGCCATCGTGTCGCGATCCCGCACGGTGACTGCCCGATCATCGAGCGAGTCGAAGTCGAACGTGACGGCGTACGGCGTACCGATCTCGTCGTGGCGGCGATACCTCCGCCCTATCGACTGCGTCACGTCGAGCTCCAGCATGAAATCGGGTCGGAGTAGGGCGGCCAGTTTCTCCGCCTCGGCCACCAGTTCGGGCTTCTTCGACAACGGCAGGACTGCGACCTCGTACGGGGCCAGTCGACGATCGAGCTTCAAGACCACTCGGGTCTCGCCACGAACCTCCTCCTCGTGGTAGGCGTCCATCAAGAACGCAAACGTGGTTCGGGTGGCGCCGGCCGCAGGTTCGATGACATACGGGAAGAACCGGTCGCCCGAGTCGTCGTCGAAGTAGCTGAGATCCTGGCCACTCGCTTCCGTGTGCGCGCGCAAGTCGAAATCCGTTCGGTTGGCGATCCCCTCGAGTTCGTCCCAGCCCCACGGATACCGATACTCGACGTCCGAGCACGAAGCGGCGTAGTGAGCCAACTCCTCCTGCTCATGAGCCCTGAGGCGGAGATGTTCAGGCGTCATGCCCAGGTCCAGATACCATCTGTGCCGCTCCGCCGTCCAGTACCGATACCACTCGTCGGCCTCTTCGGGCCGACAGAAGAACTCCATCTCCATCTGCTCGAACTCGCGGGTGCGGAACACGAACTGGCCGGGTGTGATCTCGTTGCGGAACGACTTGCCGATCTGCGCGATGCCGAACGGGAGCTTCATCCGGGATGTGCGTCGAACGTTCTCGTAGTTGATGAAGATCCCCTGGGCCGTCTCAGGACGGAGATAGACGAGGTCGGCGTCGTCCTCGACCGGACCCATGAACGTCTTGAACATCAGGTTGAACTGCCTCGCCTCACCGAATGTGCCCTTCTGACCACAGGTCGGGCACACGCTCGGATCGTCGAGCTTGTCCAGTCGATACCTCGAGTGGCAGTTGGAGCACTCGACCAGAGGGTCGGTGAAGGACGCCTCGTGGCCTGATGCAGCCCACACCTGCCTCGCCTGGAGGATTGCCGAGTCGAGGCCGACGACGTCCCCACGCAGTTGCACCATCGATCGCCACCACTGTGCCTTCACGTTGCGAAGGAGCTGGACGCCCAACGGACCGTAGTCGTAGGCAGACCGGAGTCCGCCGTAGATCTCCGACGATGGAAACACAAAGCCTCGCCGCTTTGCGAGATTGACGATGGTGTCGAGCGTTGCAGGCATGTGTGGTCCTCGGGTGCGAGCACCGAATGATAAAGGGTCGTGAGTCGTCGGTTTTCGGTTTTCGGTGGGAGGCTCGCCCTGCGCTCCCGCGTTCTCTCACGTTGCGTTCTTGCCGATGACTGAAGACTGACGACTGATGACTGCGAGCGAAGCTCGCTAGGCCGTTCCGAAGCGGCGTGTACGTCGCTGGTACTCGACGATCGCCGCCTCGAGGTGCTCCCTCGAGAAGTCGGGCCACAACACGTCGGGGAACACGAACTCTGCGTACGCCGCCTGCCAGAGTAGGAAGTTGGACAGTCGCATCTCGCCCGATGTGCGGATCACGAGGTCGACGTCCGGCATCTCCGGCACATAGAGGTGGCGCGCGAGCATGTCGACATCGATCTGCTCCGGATCGAGCTGCCCGTCTGCGACGAGCCCACCGAGAGCTCGTGCGGCACCGGCTATCTCCATCCTCGACCCGTAGTTGAATGCGAACACGAGCCGCATACCCGTGTTGCCCCCTGTCATCTCCTCTGTCTCTCGCATGCGCATCCGGTTGCGGTCCGGCACACGCGGATCTTCCATGTCGCCGGCGAAGTAGATGCGGATGTTCTGGTCGTGGAGCCCGTCACGACGCCGAAGGAGGAGATCCTCGTTGAAGAACATCAGGAACTCGACCTCGTCCTCGGAGCGAGACCAGTTCTCGGTGGAGAACGTATAGACGGTGAGCCACTCGACCCCGAGTTCGCGGGCCGACTCGATGGTGGTAAAGAGCGACGCCTCGCCGGCGGCATGCCCGGCCGTCCTCGGCAGGTCGCGCATGTTCGCCCATCGTCCATTGCCGTCGAGGATGAGGCCGATGTGCCGCGGAATCCTGGTCACGTCCGGTTCAGTCATGCAGCACCGCCAGGCTCGACAGCTTGCGCTCGAGGTGATGCTCGAGGAACCGCCTCGTCACCCCGAGCGCCTCCCCCGACAGGCGAGGGTCGGACGGCGGCAGACCTGTGAGGTCACTCGTGGCGAGCGCAGATAGATATTCGGTCAGTCCCGCAGTCAGGCGGATCGTTCCACTCGGACGACACGACGTGCAAACGGCGCCACCCTCCGACAGGCTGAAACGCAACGGCACGCCTGAGCGACCACATGATGCGCAGCGGTCGAGGGCTGGAGCAAAACCGATCACCTCCGTGAGCTTCAACAGGAACGACGTCACCAGATCCGCCCCTTCGCTTCCTTTCTCGAGTGCCTTGAGTCCACGTTGAAGGAGGAGGAACAGCCTGTGCGATGGTTCTTGTTCGCTCGCTACCGCGTCGACCACCTCGACCATCGTTCCTGCGGCAAGAACGCTATCCAGGTTCGAGCGAAGTGACGGAAATGCTTCGATCACAGACACCTGGGTGATCGTGTCCAGATTGCGCCCTTCGTAGAGGACGAGGTCGACGTGGGTGAATGGTTCGAGCCTGCCCCCGAAGCGGCTCTTTGTCTTCCGAATCCCCTTGGCGACCGTGCGAAGTTTGCCGTTGTTCGGACTCAGGATCACCACGACTCGATCTGCCTCCCCGAACGGGTAGCTACGAAGAACGATGCCCTGGTCGTTGCGGAGACCCATGGTCCGGAATGGTACCGGGCTCGCTTCGCTCGCAGTCATCAGTCGTCAGTCTTCGGTCATCGGTGAGAGCGCAACGTGAGAGAACGCGGGAGCGCAGGGCGAGCCTCCTACCGACAACTGAGAACTGCGGCCGCCTTTGGCGGCTGCTCTCACTCGAATCCCAGACGGTCGAGGAGTTCCGGCTTGCGCTGCCAGTCCTTCTCCACCTTGACCCTGAGATCGAGGTAGACGCGCTGA
>Ga0315535_1000577_pt1 | contig 25887 bp, 26 predicted proteins | sample SalMarSW160220MG_2_FD_203092 | JGI IMG/M metagenome (GOLD analysis project Ga0315535, IMG submission 203092) | Salt marsh sediment microbial communities from the Plum Island Ecosystem LTER, Massachusetts, United States - Salt Marsh Sediment SW1602-20 ... | reverse complement strand
TTAGCGCTGCAAAAATGTGTTGGGAGAAGCGCAAAACAAGACAGGTAGAGTGAAAATGGAATTAAAAGACTTCTATTTCAAGGTGCAACCTCTAAAGACTGAACCTGTAATTGACGACACGACGCTTCGTGATGGCATTCAAATGCCTGGATTAGCAACAGGACCAAAAGACGCTGCAAAGATCGCCCAACTGCTAAGTGAAGTGGGCGTAGAGCGTATTGAAATGTTTCATTATCAAGAACCAGACAGGAAAGCAGCCAAGCTTATTGAAGATTTGAATCTAGATTTACGCGTTGCTGGTTGGTGTCGAGCTGTAAGAGAAGATATTGACAGCGCCGTCAAATGCGGTTTCAAAGAAGTGGGTATCTCACATCCCGTATCTGATCTACATTTCAATGCGAAATGGCCTGAAAAAACCAAGGAGCAAATTTTAGCCAACGTAATTGATGTAACTGAGTATGCTGCAAAAACCTGTGGCTTAAGAACATTCGTTCATGGCGAAGACAGCACACGCGCAGATTGGAACTTTGAGCGAAAATTTATCGATGCTATCGCAGACGCAGGAGCAGAATGTTACCGAATATGCGACACTGTTGGTATTGGTTTGTCAGATTTTGATGCCCCATTGCCGCATGGTATTCCCGCAAAAGTTGTTGCAATCAAAAAAGAAACCAAAATTGGCGCCGTTGAAATTCATGCGCATGATGACTTTGGCAATGCTGTTGAAAATACGATGGCTGCAATTAAAGCAGCTTCAGGTGTTTGGGAAAAAATTTACGCTAGTACAACATACCTTGGAATTGGAGAACGTGCAGGTAACGCTGAAACTGAGAAGATATTGTTGAATTTATACTTACATTACGGGGTTCAAAAATACAATGGCAAAACACAAAAACTAAAACCAACCGCAGATTATATCGCAAAAGCAACAGGCTACATCTTACCGCCTAACAAAGCAATAGTTGGCGATTACGGGTTTGCTCATGAATCAGGTATCCATACTCATGGTGTGCTAAACGATCCATGGACTTATGAGCCGTATCCACCTGAATTGGTAGGCAACCAACGCCGGTTAACGATTGGTAAGCAATCTGGAAAAGGTATTATTAAACACAAAATAACTGAACTGTCAGGAAACGTTCCGGACGACCAAACCATTGCTACAGTCGTTGATAGAGTGAAGCAAATTTATGCGAACGGTCGTCGGGCATCCCTAAAAGAAGACGAATTTAGAAAAATACTTCGCATCCAAAAAGTTCTCCCTCCAGAAACTAACGGTTGCCCATAGGGGAAGGAAAAGTAAGAAATACCAATTCTCTACTTTAGTATCAAGCGTGAGCTCTCATGGTTGACATATCTTTAATCGTAATCGTCAGCAACACTTTGGTTGTTTTTGCTACTTTCTTAGCTACATTGTACCGAATAAAAATTGAACGCGAACAAGTTCGCACATTTAAAGAAAATGTGAGTGTTAACTTGTGCTTGGAATCATTCCGTAAATATGTAAAAGCAGAACGTTCGGCTATTATGCATATGAACAAAGATGATTTAGAAAAATTTATCGATTATTTGGAAGGTTTAGGCGAGAAGTAAGTTCTATTTATGTTGAAAAATTTAAATAAGCTTACAATAGAAAAGTTGCAGAGTTGGCAACCTTGAGTTTAGCTGTTGACGCCTTATCTTTGATTAAACAGTTTGGGCAAATTCGTGCACTTGATGGAGTTAGTTTTAACATTAAACCCGGGGAAATATACGGCTTAATTGGACCTAATGGGGCCGGAAAAACGACTTGCTTGCGAATCATTTGTACGTTGATAAAGCCAACTTCTGGGTCAATAAGAATTTTTGATAATGACGTAGTTAAGCAACCTGAAAAAACACGTCAAATAATCAGTTATTTACCTGAAGAATCTGGCGTTTATCAGAACCTAACGGGAATGGAGTATCTTGAGTTTATGGCTAAACTACAACGTAAGCCAAACACTAACATCAAGGTTACGACAAATGAGGCGGCTGATATCTGTGGTCTAGGGAGTCGACTAAGTGATAGAACCAAGACTTACAGCAAAGGTATGAAAAGGCGTTTGCTTGTAGCTCGCGCCTTAATGACTCAACCCAAATTAGCTGTACTAGATGAACCTGCAAGCGGTTTAGATATAATTCATGCTTACCATATTAGAGAAATCATCAAGAGGTATGTCAAAGAACACGGTTTAACGGTGCTTCTCAGTAGTCATAACATGCTTGAAGTAGAATACCTCTGTGACCGTGTATCGCTTATAAACAAAGGTAAACTCATCTTAGAAGGCAAACCTAAGGTCCTTAAAGCAGAGTACAAGTGTGAAAATTTGGAGGAGGTTTTTATGAAGGTAGTTGGCTATGCTTAAAGGTTTTACAATAATTCTTCTTAAGGAATTAAAAGAACTGATGCGTGATCCAAAAATCCTTGTTGGAATGATAGTTTTGCCCCTAATTATGTTTCCCGTTTTGGGTTTAGTTATGGGGTATGCTGTTCAATCCGCACAGACCGAAGCACAAACAGCGACTCTACTGGTAACCAACAATGATGGCGGTAATTGGAGCAAGGTTTTTGTTGGATATCTAAATAGAACTCTGAAAATTGTGCTTATTGAGAATGTATCTCCACAAGTTGTATTGGATCAGGGTTTGCTTGCGAAAAATAATAGCACTACACTTGTTGAGGTGCCCTCTGGATTTAGCCAAAACCTGACTGTTCACATTGACGGGACCTGGAATGTGATAGGTTTAGTTAACGTTTATGGTGTCTTTAGTGGGGGTGGCGGAATTTTCAGTGGGATGAGTGGAAATACCGTGGCAACTGTAGTTGGAGGTTTTAACCGTGCAGTTGCTCCTGATTTGGTCCAGATTTCACAGAGTAGTATTATTAAAGGTCAGATTGAATATGGCGTAGATTCTATTGCTCTTTCGGGTTTGTTGCTCTCGCAGGCAATTGCTTTACCGATTACAATTATGATTATGCTCACTTATGCTATGCAGATTGCTGCGACAAGCGTAGCTATGGAAAAAGAGGAGAAAACCTTAGAGACACTTCTTACGGTTCCTGTAGATCGATTTGCTATTTTGATGGGCAAAGTTTCTAGCACTATAATTGTAGCAGGTGTTGCAGCGGTTACTGTTTTGATCGGTTACAACTATATGATTGGGTCTATATCCACAGGTTTAACGAGCAGTTTGGGTTCAGGGGTCAATTTGGTTGCTTTGGGTTTGGTGCCCAATGTTTTAGGATATATTTTGCTTGGTGTTAGCTTATTTTTTACCTTGTTATCTGCTTTAGCATTGGCTGTTGTAATGTCAGCGTTTAGTGAGAATGTTCGTGGAGCTCAAGCGTTGGTGGGTTACGTTTATCCACTTATTTTCATTCCATCCTTAGCTTTAGTCTACCTTGATGTGAATACGTTACCCTTGGTCTTAAAAGCAGTGTTTTATGCTATACCTTATAGCCACCCAATCCTTGCTTCAAAAGCTGTAGTTACAGGCGACTACGCAACTGTTCTTTTCGGAATAATATATGTTGCGTTATTCACTGTAATTATAATGTATATTGCCTCAAGACTTTTTGCGACAGAAAAGATCTTGACAGCCAAATTTAGATTCGGAAAGAGCAAAGCAAAGGAAAATAGTGAATAAAATATTTAACTTCAAATTTACAAGGACGATTTCTCAACTCTAACTCTACTTTTCGATTTAAGGTAACTGGAATTACTTTATATCCGCCAAATACTCCTAATATTTTGTTGGTGAATGTTTGACCGCAGATGCAGATAGGGTAAAAAAACCCAAGTTGCCTAAGAAAAAACTGTTGAAGAAAAGTAACCGGAGATAAGTTTCCATAAAATCCGGCGATGACGCGTTTAAACTTGAAAATAATTAATATTTCTGCTTAGTGTTGACTAAAAAACAGAATAAAAAAGGAAAGGTCTGTTTTAGGCGTACTATTGTTTTAGTGAAGCCAAATATTTTAGGTGGAATGGTTTGATTGTTATTCCGCCCTTCAAGTCAGAGTGGAATGTTTGGCTTTCAATTACCCAATCGGATAGTTCTGAATCGTGGGCTCTGATGAATTTTGCAAAGTCCTCAAAACTTTCGTGTATAGAAATACAAACTGCATCCCAACCCATTCCTCTGCCATCTAAAACCATTATGACATTGGGTTGTTTTAGATACCATTCTTTCATCTTAACCAGTGATTGGTTTTTATCTTCATTCCTTTGATATTTTAATTTACTCTTCAAAAATGTTATTGATGCAATCTCAAAGCCGATTTGCCCGAATTTGGGGATAACAGTGTACCCTTCAATATAATTCTCTTCTAGCATTGCGCGTCTTCGGGTCACAGTAGGCTGAGAAACACCCAAGGCTTTTGCAAGTTGCCTATCACTTCTGTGGGAGTCTTTCATGAGCTCAAACAGAATTTTGTAATCTATCGGTTTTAATTCTTTCATTGCAATCCGCTCGTTTTTTTCTATTCAATAGCATTTTTGTGCATCATATATAAACATCATGTTAAATAATCAACAAAATCGTTTCAATGTAATATGAGCACACAACAGCAACTCTTAAGAGAAAAATCGCCTTTAGCACAGTGAGGCGCCTCGAAAAATGCCAATTCAAATGTTAACTGAGATTAAAGAAGAAATTACGCATTTCCTGAGTCAATTAATAAGAATAAACACAACTAATCCTCCTGGAAACGAGGTACAAGCTGCAGACTTTATTGCGAAAGATCTTGCCAAAGACGGTTTTTCTCCAGAAATCATCCAATCAGCTCCAGGCAGAGGTAGCGTTATTGCAAGACTTAAGGGAACAGGGGAAAAACCAAGTTTATTGTTGCTTTCACATCTTGATGTTGTTGCTGCAAATCCCGTGGAATGGAGCGTTGATCCGTTTGCTGGAACTGTAAAAGATGGCTATGTGTATGGAAGGGGGGCTTATGACATGAAAGGTATGACAGCAGTTGAAGTTTTTACATTAAAGTTGCTTAAGAAGAATGAAGTCCCGCTGAAAGGAGATGTTGTTTTGGCGGCAACAGCAGATGAAGAGAAAGGCGGCGAAGAAGGCGCAGGTTATTTGCTTCGAGATCACAAACAAAAAATTTGGTGTCCCTTTGTGCTAAATGAAGGTGGAGGATTAGCTATTCCGCAGAAAAGAGGTAACGTTTATCCCGTGCAGACAGCAGAGAAAGGTATTCTTTGGTTTAAAATAAAAGCCAAAGGCACTCCTGGACATGGCTCCACGCCTAACACGGCAGACAACGCGATTGTGCGAATGAATAAGGTTATAACAAAACTCTGTGAATACCAACCCGAAACTTTCTTTACTCCAACGCTAAGTCAATTCTTGACTGAAATTGCAAAAATTAACCCTGATCTTGAAACACATTTTTCGCGTCTTCTTCACAACCCTGACCAAAGCGAACAAATTCTTGATGAGCTAGCAGAAACTGAAAAGATTTTGGCTGAGGAAATTAGGCCTCGCATCAAAACCACTGTTACTCCAACAATTATTCACGGAGGGATCAAAGAAAATATTATTCCTTCTGAATGCGAAGCGGTCTTCGATTGTCGTGTCTTGCCAGGTCAGAGTGTTGATGCAACTCTTTCTTTGTTTAAGAGCTTACTTAAAGATATAGGGCTCGATAAGTTGAGCTTTGAAATCATCCAGATTCATGATGGTAACGAATCTTCAACAAAAACACCTCTATTTGATGAAATAAGTAACGTTTTGCAGGAGTTTGAGCCAAACTGTCGAGTAACTCCAACCTTAACTACTGGTGGAACTGATTCGCGTTTCTTTAGGGAAACGGGAAGTGTTTGTTATGGTTTTCATCCTATGCGTCCAGATGAACCTAACGATGAATTGGAAAAACGTATGCACGGCATTGATGAACGGATAACGATAGAGAACTTGGTCTTCGGAACAAGCATATTTTACGAAGCAGTGAAGCGATTTATGATTTAATTCTTCGAATTTATACAACCATTTTTATTTTTTTGATAGTTTAGTTTTTATTACTAACCCTCGTAATGCATACTATAATTCGCCTAATCAAGAGGCAAAAAGTGACATGCTCAATGGACAAGCGTTAATAGGTAAAGATCCCCCAGACTTCAAAGTTACGAAAGCTATTGGTCTAATCTCTGATACGCATGTTCCAAAAAGAGCTCTAAAAGTTCCCGAAAAAGTTTTTGAGATTTTTCAGAATATTGACTACATTATTCATGCAGGCGATTTGGTTGAGTTAGCTGTTGTTGATGAATTAGAACAGATAGCGCCAGTTTTAGCTGTTCATGGCAACATGGACAATATAGAAACGATGAGTGCTCTGCCAAAACTCAATCAACTTAAAGTTTTTGATATGAAAATAGGCGTAATGCATGATCCAGATATCCATTCAGGATTCGGTAAGATGCGGGAAATAACTAAACAAAACTCTTTTAACGTTTTTGTTTATGGTCATACGCATGCAGCAAATATCACTTGGGAAGAAAAAATCGTTTATATTAACCCAGGCAGCCCAACTGATCCGGCGTCAATTACGAACAAGCCATCAGTTGCCATCTTAAAAATCACAAAAGAATCCATTATGCCACAGATAATTGAGCTTTAACCAGTAGCGGAGGATCAATAGGTTGTTGAATCGATTGAGATGTTTTTAGCTCTAAAAGTAAAACCCATTTTGCTCCTATGGATTTTACTTTCAGCTAGCTCTCCTCTACATGTAGCAGTCTTTCTAAGGTATGCTTTAAGAGCAAAAACACCACATTGGCTTTTGAGGAACAAAAATTGGAGCATTGTAAAAACCCTTGGAAAGGATCCTGCAAAAATGAAAACATAAAGCTGTACATTCAATTAAAAGGTGAAAACCTGCCTATTTGTCAACAATGCTGGACTAAGATTGCAGACGAAGACGAGGAATGGTGAGCATGGATAATTTTAGTGTTAATAGTGCAAAATCTTTCATAGGGAAAAACGTAAATCTGCATTTAAAAGACGGTTCAGTTATCGTTAATGTTCAATTAACCAAACTGCACAAAGTGGCGGGGAAAAACAACAATCAAATCGAATATGCTCCTCCTAAAAAGCGCAGAAGTACACGTATACCGATGAGAAGTATCGCTTGGGCTGAAATGCTCAACGTTAGTTTAATGCACATTTCGGCTTAAAAAGCTGGCATAGACCAGACAAAGGACAAATATCACCGCGTATTTTTATGGTTCATGCGTTGCTCAAACTGTGGAGTATGCTGTACCGAAACAGAAATGTTACTCTCAAAAAAAGACATTAAACGCTTGGAAGACAAAGGTTACAGCAGAAAGCAATTTGCCAAGTATGATAAACAAGGTTATGCACAACTCAAGAACTTGGACGGATATTGCATCTTTTATGATCTCATAAAACACGAATGCCGCGTTTATGCTGATAGGCCTTCGGGTTGCAGAGTTTATCCAGTTATTCTTGACGAGGAAAACGGAATTATTCTAGATAGCATTTGCGAGTCCAGAAATACGATATCGGAACAAGAAAAGAGCCAAAAAGGAAAGAGGGTAATAAAATTGCTTTCAGAAATTGATTCCGAGGCCGTCAAAAGGCGTCATTAACTTGAAGATTTGTTGCAGACGCTGCAAGTTTATTGTACTTTAGCCGATTTTTTGTTTTGTTGAATTGTTTCTATAGGGGATTCATTTGTTTTCTTTTCAAAGCTGAATCCTAATACTTTAAATAATTCTTAATCTGACTGTTCAAAAGGTGAATCGTTATGCCTTGTTCAATAATTGTTGGTGCCTTCTGGGGAGATGAAGGTAAAGGAAAAATTATCTCGTATTTAGCTCTGAAAGATAACCTTGATTTTTGTGTCCGTACTGGTTCTGTGAACGCGGCTCATACCATCTGGTATGAAGGTAAGAAATATGCTCTTCACATGGTTCCTGCTGCCTTCATAAACCCAAGAACACGTCTTTTAGTTGCAGCCGGTGCAAACGTTCATGTCGGTCAATTCTTCAAAGAGATGGAACTTACTAAGGCTGATGCGAAGCTTGTTGGTATTGACCAAAATGCCTCTATTATTGAGCAGAAGCATAGTGACCAGGACAAAGCGAGCGCTGTCAACAAAGGTATTGGGACTACTGGCTGGGGAGTTGGGCCTGCCCTTGAGGAACGTGTTAGACGCACTGCTAAACTTGCTAAAGACATTCCTGAGTTAAAGCCGTTTATTTGCGATCAAGTTGCTGAAGTTAACGAAGGTCTGGATGAAGGCAAAAGTGTTCTTCTGGAAGGAACTCAGGGTTTTATGTTATCGCTTTTCTTGAGTGGTGGATACCCATATGTGACAGGGCGAGATACAGGGGCTTCAGCTATTGCTTCAGAAGCAGGTGTTGGACCTACCAGAGTTGATGATGTAATAGTCGTTTTTAAATCATTTATAACTCGAGTTGGTGCTGGACCTTTGCCGGGTGAGATAACTAAAGAAGAAGCGCAGAAGCGTGGTTGGTTTGAGGTAGCGGCTGGAACAGGTAGGGAACGGCGTAGTGCGCCTTTTGATTTTGACTTGGCGAAGAAAACAGCCAAGATAAATGGTGCTACAAAAGGTGCCCTGACTAAGCTTGACATTATCTACCCAAGCTGTAGGGGTGCAAGAAATTATGGTGATTTGCCTAATGAAGCAAAAGACTTCATCAAAGAAGTTGAAACCCGAAGTGGCATTCCTATAGTTTTTATCGGTACCGGACCTGGAGCTTTGGATCTTATCGATCGAAGGTAAACAGTAACTTTTATCTTCATTATTTGCTCTTCTTTTTGAAGGCGAATTGTATGTTTGCATCCAAGGGCTATGGCAAAGCTTCGGCTAGTATCTTCATGCTTCTGTTTGTTGCGGGAGTGCTAGTTGGCGGACTACTTGTTTACTTTGTTTCTTACCATCAGGTAGCAACATTGAATGGTAAACTTTCACTCTTGCAAAATGAATTTTCAGATTTGCAAGGGTTCCAGAATGCCACTTATCAGAACATTACCATATTGCAGAATGAGACTTCTTATGCACAAATTTACACGAATCTTCGGGATTCGATAGTTTTAGTTCAAGGTGAAACTAGCGATAGTGGTGTGCAGGGCTCTGGTTTTGTCTACAATTTTGCTGGCAGAAATGTTGTTTTAACCAACTATCATGTTGTTCAGGACACAACCAGTTTAAGTGTTACCTTTTCAGATGGACAAGGTTATGGAGCTACGGTTCTTGGAACTGATCCTTATTCTGATTTGGCTGTGGTTTCTGTAAGTGGCGCCCCTGATTCGAAGTTTAAGCCGGTGAATATTGTTGGTTCTTCTTCTTTGGGTGTGGGGGAACCCGTTATTGCTATCGGGAATCCCTATGGTTTGGTTGGTTCTTTAACTACGGGGGTTGTTAGTGCGACTGGAAGAACGATTCAGGAAGATACAGCTGGAGGCTTTGCGATTGCAAACATCATTCAGACAAGTACTCCGATTAACCCTGGAAACTCTGGTGGCCCCTTGCTTAACGCTGTCGGGAACGTTGTTGGGATTACAACAGCGATTGTTTCTGAATCTCAAGGTTTAGGTTTTGCTATCCCGTCAGATACTATACTTAGGGAAATATCAGCGTTAATTTCCTCGGGTCACTATAGTGGGCATTCGTATTTGGGTGTGACGGGCCAAGACATGGATTACGCTTTAGCTAAACAAGCTCATTCAAGTGTGACTTATGGTTGGCAAATAAAAACTATAGTGAGCGGTGGGCCCTCAGATGGCGTGCTCCATGTTGATGACATTATTATCGCTATGAACCAGACTGTTATTAAGAACAATGATAACTTAGCTAGCTATTTAGAACAGTACACGTTGCCAGGTGACAACATTGATCTGACGGTGATGAGGGCAAATGTTCCAACTGAGTTGACTGTTACGTTGGGCACTCGTCCTGCGCCTTCGTCTTAACCTTTTTTTGGTTCATTTGAGCTTTTCATAGATTTTAATATGCATTAGTTTATGGAAAGGTAGATATTAAGCGCAGGCAAAATCAAATTAACATTTACTTCTATTGGGGGAGGGAACAGTTTGGATGAGTTACAAGGCGTGCTAAAAGGTCAGAAAATAGCGTATTTTTCGATGGAAATAGGTTTAACGAATGAAATCCCTACTTATGCAGGTGGATTGGGTACCCTTGCAGGTGACGCGATTCGTTCGGCTGCTGACTTAAAACTTCCCCTTGTTGCAGTTACGTTGATTAGTAAACGGAATTATTTTAGGCAAAAACTGGATGCTAATGGAAGGCAAACTGAGCAATCTAACGAGTGGTTTCCTGAAAAACTGATGGTTCAACTTCCTAATGAAGTTGATGTGAAAGTTGAAGGTCGAGATGTTAAAGTTAAGGCTTGGCTCTACAAATACAAGAGCGTAACAGGCGGGGTTGTCCCTGTACTGTTTTTGGATACTGATATTGAAGGAAACTCTCCTGAAGACCGCGAAATTACCTTCTATCTGTATGGTGGAAACCAGAAATACCGTTTAAAGCAAGAAGCTATTTTGGGTATGGGCGGCGTTCGGATGCTTGATGCTCTTGGGTTTAAAGTTCGCAAGTATCACATGAACGAAGGGCATTCGAGTCTTTTAGCGTTAGAGCTTTTGCGGAGAAACAATATGGATGTTGATAAAGTGCGTGAGCTCTGCGTGTTTACAACCCACACGCCTGTAGAAGCTGGACACGACAAGTTTAGCTATGATTTGGTTGCTGAAGTGCTTGATGGAGGAGATATTGATGCGTTAAGACAGCATGGTGGCTCAGATCGGTTGAACATGACTCTTTTTGCTTTGAATTTGAGTAACTATGTTAATGGGGTTGCTAAGCGTCACCAACAAGTGTCTAGCCGAATGTTTGCTGGGTATGAAATTCACTCGGTAACTAATGGTGTGCACTCTTTTACTTGGACTGGGGAGAGTTTTAGAAAGATTTTTGATAAATATTTGCCAGGTTGGGCGATTGAACCTGAACTTCTGGCAAAAGTTGACATTATTCCTGACTGTGAGGTCTGGCAAGCTCACGTCGAACAAAAAAGGGCATTATTGGATTTTGCAAACAAAGCTGAAAACGCTACCTTAGATGTTGATGTGTTTACATTAGGGTTTGCACGAAGAGCAACTGAATATAAACGAACGACTTTGTTGTTTTCTAATCTTGATAGGTTGCGTACGATTAGTCGAAAAGGTAAGTTTCAGGCAATTTTTGCGGGCAAGGCTCATCCTCGAGATGAAGGTGGGAAACGGCTTATAGAGCAAATCTTCAGTTTTGCTAAGCTGCTTAAAAATGATGTTGAAATTGTTTATTTAGAAAATTATGACATGGACATCGCGTCAAAGATGGTTGCAGGTGTGGATGCATGGCTTAATACGCCGCTGCGACCGATGGAGGCTTCTGGTACGAGTGGAATGAAAGCAGCTCACAATGGGGTTCTAAATTTTAGTGTTCTTGATGGATGGTGGATTGAGGGTTGGATCGAAAACCTTACTGGTTGGGCTATAGGTCCGCACTCTATTGAAAACATAAACGATACACCATTTTTTTCTAAGGAAACTGGGGATCTCTATAATAAGCTTGAGTATGTTTTGATTCCAACGTTCTATGATAGACACGACGAGTGGATTAAGTTGATGAAGAATTCTATTGGCAAAATTGCATATTATTTTAACAGTCATAGAATGATGCGTAGGTATGTAACTGAAGCTTATTTATAGCAGTCTAACTAAACAGTAATCGTGTAAACTGGTGGAAGAAAAAACTGTTTTTTTGAAGTTTTTGGGGTTTGGTTGTTTTGGTAGCGGTTTGGTCGTGGTTGTAAGTTTTATGTTTGTGTGTTGTACGAATTCTTTTTGGCTGGTTGCTGGGGGAAACGTGTCTTTTTATCCATGCTTTTTTGTTTGAATTGTTGATTTTTTTCTGTTTCGGTATGTATTTGGTATGTGGAAGGTTTTAAATTGTTTTAGTGTATGATATCTTATGAGGGAATAGTTTGAGAAAGGCGTAATCTTCTTTTTTCCTCAGGAGCCGAAATAAAAATGAGTACTAATCGATCCATTCAGGTTAAGTTGACTAAGAATCTGCTTTGTCCAATAATTCTGCAGATACTTAACAATAAACCTCAGCACGGGTATGAAGTATTATCGATAATACGGCGTTCGTTCGGCGTTCGGTTTGGGGCAAGTACAATTTATCCGATTCTAAATAAGATGGAGCAAGAAAAGTTTTTGAAGTCTTCTTGGAACATGAATACTGGAAGACCTCAGCGCATTTATCAAATAACTGCTGATGGAAAAGCTGTCCTTGATTATACTTTGGGTTCTTTGAAGTCAATTTGTAGAAACTTTAAAAAGAAGGCTGAAAAGGATAGTGAAGATAATAATCTTGAATGCGGTTGCGATTCAAGTATTCTTGAAACTAAGAATTAATGGTCGATGGTCGATTAGTCTTTTTTAATAATGTGGGGGTTTAGTAGAAGAAGGGTGATTGCTGCTTTTCTTCTTCAATTGGGAATACTTGTTTTATTTCTCTAAAGGATTTCAAGATTTGTAACCCTCTTGAAGTGACTGCATACACGACTTTTTCTTTTCGTAAAATTCTTTCTTCTACTAGAGTGTTTTTGATGAGGAATTCTAGTTGGTCTTTTAGTACACTGCAATTAACGTTTGACTTATACATGATGTGTGTCAGTTTTAATGGGCCTCTAAGTGCTAAGACCTCAAGTATGTCTATGTATACTTCGAGTTTAGAACGTCTCATTTGCAACCTTGACTCCCATTTCTACATAACATTTCACATTCGATTGGGCATTACTTAATACCTCAAACCTGCTTTCGAAGGCAGTGACTAAGTCATCGAGCAGAATTTCTTTCATACTGCTTGAGAGGTTATTAATTTTGTAATTTAGGGCTTTGGCCATTTTTGTTTTAAGTTCTTTTCTTGTTTTGTTATTATTCATAGTCATTTTTTCCTCTCCAGTTTTTGTATCAATATTGTGTTTTCTATTTTAATCATTTATGAATTTACAATCTATTCTTGAACTAAAGATGATGGCAACGCGTCAGCGCTTTTTTGTATTTCCTTTGTTACAGTTGAGAGCATTCTCATTCGATTTTCTAATTTGCGTTTTTGAGCGGCTGTTAAGGATTTGAATTTTGGTAATACGTCGATTATTACTGCTGCCATTAGATCTCTGTTCTTTTCTTCACTCAAGTCTTCTAGTTTTACGTGTCCGTCTGTATATTGAATCATTAAATGTCCGGTTGGGTCTACGTGAGCTTGGACTGCATCGCCTAATTCGGCTGGAAGCGCGAATTCGCTAACGGATATCGAGGGGGTCAGCGGTTTCATTAGTTTTAGTAAGGATGTGAAAAACTGTGCAACCAACATCTTTTCTTCAGAAGTTAGTTCGCTTATTTGACCAATGTCGTCTGCGGTGCTTTTAAGGGATTCAATTAGTTCTTGTATGCTCAGCTGTTTTTTCTTGTCAACACCTTTGAACTCTTGTGACATTGCGATTTCATCTGGTTCAGTTTTTGTTATAGCTTCTTGAGTCAAGGTTTATCAAACGTTTGTTAGCGCTTTTATCTGATAAGCACTTGTATGTATCAGAAAGTATAGACAGCATCGGACTTTCCTTGGGTCTCCTGTTTTTCAGTGCTTGTATAATAATGGTCTTGTAAGGTTAGCCGTTTTGAATCGATGCTGTGTTGGAGACCGAGGGTAGCGGTGTATTGAGTAGTAATTAATAACATTTATCTATTATTGACTTTCACATTCAACTGTCGAGATAGAGGTAACGATTAATGAGTTATGGCCATCAAGGACTCAAAGAGAAAGCTGAATCAAGCAGAGTTCGAGAGGTCTCTTCACTTAAACAGGACAAATTCAAGATCACAGTATCTTTGGACAAAGAACGTCCGATGTCCAAATCTCCTCTATACGAAAAATACAATATCCAACGTTATGACCTCCATCCTAACTTTAGCTTTAATCATCTAGATGATATGATCCCTAAGGGTACACCTGAGTATCTAGACCACGGATTAAACTATGTGGAACGAATAGTTCGAGCACTTTACTATTTTAAACAATGCAGCCTAATCGGACCTTCTGGAACAGGAAAAACACACATCGTCTACCTCGTCGCCGAATTAACCGGCTTGCCCATCTGGGAAGTAAACTGTGGTCTAAGTACAAGCAGCTTTGACTTGATCGGGCGGTTCATTGGGTTAGGCAAAGAAAACTGGGTCGATGGGTTATTGACACAATGGCTTAGAAAGGGTGGCATAATGTACCTTGACGAAGCTAACATGATGAAACAGGATGTTGCAACCCGTTTAAACCCTGTTTTGGACACTCGAGGTCACCTTGTTCTTAACGAAAAAGACAGTGAAGTAATTGAGCGCCACAAATACGGCTATATGATTATCAGCATGAACCCGGCCACAGCTGAATTTTCAGGTACAAAACCTCTCAACGCGGCTATGCGAAGAAGAATGGCTGTATGGATAAACTTTGATTTCTTAAGTGTTGGTGAAAAGATTTCTCCGCATGAAGTTGAGATGTTGAGAAAACGAACTAAAGTTGACCAAGATGTTGCCTACAAGATTATTCAAGGTGGGGCAGAGTTAAGAAGGCAGTATAAAGCTGGTGATTTACCCTATGGTCCATCTTTGGGCGACTTGATTAACTGGGCAACTCTTGTGAAGGATGGCAACACTCCACTGGGTGCAGCCGAAGAAACGATAATCGGCTTGACAAGCGATAACGTTGAAGTCCAGTCAGATGTCAGAAGAATACTCGAAGCCGTATTTACAAAAACATAAGGGATTATTTTGGGCTTTATTGACTTTGCCTGGTCGACTTCACTGCAGAAAGACGATACCAAGGTAAAAATAACCGAAGATGCCAACATTGACCAGCCAATACTAAGGGCTGATGATGTAGGATTTTGCATAAAAGTTCCAACTCCAAAATCTTCTGAAGATGGTTTAATAGAGTACCTCGGCAACAAATTTACTGATGATACTGCAGGAAAACTTAGAGTTGGCAGACTGTTTAGAGCGTCTATTCTTCACTTGTCTACCCACACGTTAGTGCCTTTTTCGAGAGAGAAGGTGTGTCCAAAAGAATCGGATTCAAGCGTTGAAGCATTTGTTAAATCGCTAATAACCGACGCCTACGTTAATACGTATCTCCAGGAAAAATCCCCCGATTCTTTATTGGACATAGCTTATGCAAACGCCTTGGCGTTTCAAAAAATCAAGTCGCCGTCAAGAATCTATACAACAGCTACAAGAGTTATGACAACACTCTTGAGCAGACTATGGATTGATTCCTTAAAAACTGAGCAAACATCTGACGAAGATTTGATAATCGGCCAAATAGCCAATTCAGTAACAAAACTTCGAAGAGTTTTCTCTGACACAATTCGTAATAACAAAGTAGTTATCGAAGAAATTTTTGATGACAACTTTAAACAAATTGCAGGATTGCTCGATCCTTTGGGGCCATTTTTGGAAGCCCCCTCTTTTCGACATACAGAAAGCTTAGGTCCGTGTAGTATTTACACCGACATTGAATTATCTAACCCTTCGTTCAGAGAAATATTCAGCGCTTCTTCATCTCTGTTGGGAAACCCAATTCCATGCTTTGATAACCTTGATAAACTCTGGAAACCGGAGCAGGATGCTGAGTCTCTTCAAGCTTTCAATTCAGATCGGTATCAAAAACAACGCGAACAAAAAATCCTATCAAAGATCCAACCCTACTTGGAAATTACAAAGTTTAAATCAATTGAAATCCCCGAAGAAGATTATACACAATATCTGAGAGCAAGAAAATTAGTGCAAGGTGCAAGTCGGCGGCTACTAGATATTTTGAGATCAGCATTTAACTACTTAGATGAGGACCCACGCCAAGAAATGGGTCAACTAGATTTAACTGCGGTTATCCAATCTTTAGCTAGCAACAAACCGGCTACAGATGTATTTGTATTGGATGAATATCTAAAACCTAGCTTCGCTTGGTCAATATTATTTGATGTAAGCACAAGTATGAAGGTCAAAGGCGAATACGGGAGAGCATTAGCAATTGCAGTTGCTGAAGCAGCTAAAGAGCTGATGTTAGATGCAACATCCTGGACCTTCTTTGCATTTAGCAGCAAATTATATCTTTTAAAAGCTAGTAATGAATCCTACTCAAAAAGAGTAAGAGCAAGAATCGGTGGCTTAAAGTTTGAAGGGCTTACCTTTATTCCAGACGCGATTCAAGTTGCAGGCAAAATGCTAGCTAAACGCTTTGAAGAACAAAGATGCTTAATTGTCATTTCAGACGGGTGGCCAAACGGATACGAAAACATGTCATCGGTCTTAAAAAAATGCGTTGATGGCCTACTGAACAAGAACGTAATCGTGATAGGAATTGGGGTGGAGACTGATCGCATGGGCAAGTTCTTCCAGCTGCATTCTTCAATCTACACACAGAAGGACTTAATCAACAAATTCGGCTCCCTTTACGCTAATGCATCCGCTAAAGCGCTTGAAACTTAAAACAGCAGTTTAAAACAGGCTATTTTCCGCATGTTTCTAAAAACATGAATTCAGAATTCATAATTGTATTATATATCGTGAGTAAACTTGATCTTTAATCTCAAGCAAGCAATCGGTGAAAAACAGAATATGTCTTTAATGATGGATAAACAAGAGCTCGTAAAAGTCTATGATAAGAGAAATGAATCCTGGAAACTAGTTAGAAAAGATCAGACTTTCGAAAAACAATTATCAACTGTTGAAGAAACCCTGTCGCGTTTTGGGCTTTTAAAGAACGAAATAAGAGTGTACCTCCATTTAGCAAGAGCAGGCGAAATGAAAGCTGGGGAACTAGCTGAAGCTATATCCCTTCACAGGACAGAAACCTACCGAATTCTTCGTGATTTGGAGAAGAAAGGGATTGTTTTTTCAATTTTTGAAAAGCCTCTTAAATTCACTGCAGTCCCTCTCGACAAAGCAATTGATTTACTTGTTGACGCTCAAAAAATTCAAATTAAACTTTTGGAACAGGAAAAACAGAGTTTAGTTGAGCTTTGGAGCTCTATACCTAAACAAAAAGCCGTTGAACAGAAAAAAGAAATGTTTCAAATGCTTGAGGGTGAAGATCAAGTTCTTATGAAAGCTAATGAACTACTGCAAAAGACTAAAAGTTCATTCCAAGTCTACGCATCAGCTGCTTACCTGTCTGAGCTCTACTACAGCGATTTCTCTGACAATCTAAAAGATCAAGCGGAAAAAGTAAATGTTTCTCTAGTAACTGATACCACGCTAAAGAGTGCCTACTTCCTAGGTCAACTTAATTGGCTTAGCGATTCAAACAGAATAAAAGATGAACAAAATTTACCCTGCTTTATGATATCAGACAATAAAGAAGTGCTAATCACCTTCCATGAAGAAGCAGCAGGCAACGATGACACAAAGAAGAAATGTCGAACCGCAGGCGTATGGACCAACTATAGCGCGTTAGTAAAGATTTTGAGTATGCTTTTCCTAAAGATAAACTAAAGTCCAAATTGTGTTTTTTCATTTATTTCTTATTATTTTTATTCTTGCAGAAATACAATATTTCTTCTATTCATGTTGCCTAATTATGGGCTAAGTTTAGCAATATAGAAGTCATATTGAGCTTTGCCAATTAAATCGGGTGCTTCTGGAGGATCAGTCCAGCCGACTATGACATATTGATTTTTGCCAGCATCAATTACCTGGTATGCCTCCTGGTAACTTACATCGCCTGCAGTGCAGCTCCACAGAACGTTTCCTTCATTGGAGACTTTGAAGAGCCAAACATCTCTGTTTCCTTTTCCATATGAGAAGGTAAATCCGGTTACCAAATAGTCTCCATCTTCCGATGGAGTGATTGCAGCCGCGGAATCCGCGTCATTTCCTCCTATGGCTTTTTCCCAGAGCATAGTTCCATTCCAATCTATCTTGATTAGCCACGCGTCCGAGTCTGACTGCACGGATACCTTATCACCTGCAATAATGCATCCGTCAGCAGCTTTAGTTATTGAATATGCTTTTTGGCTTGACTCCTGACCGTAGGTTTGGTTCCATATTAATTCGCCAGAGGGGGCGATTTTTAGAGTCAAAAACTGGTAATCGTCAACTTTAGTGTAACCCGCACAGATATAGTTGCCATCCGGTGCGAGGATTCCTTGTCTGATTGTGGAGTCGGTTCCATTTAGGTATTCATTATTCCACAATATCTCTCCATTAGCGTCTATTTTTGCTGCCCAAGCAACTGAATAATTATTTTCATTGGGGTAAGTTGTTCCTAGTAGTACGAAGCCGTCTGGGGCTTGAATTGCCGAAAACAATTTATCAACGTTGTTGCTGCCGATTGTTGTATTCCACAATTCATTGCCTTGTTCATCGGTTCTTAGAACAAAGCCGTTGACATCGTTGTTTTCCAGGTATTCATTTCCAACAAACAAGTATCCATCGGCTAAATCTATGGCGTATCTCAATTCAGTTTCTTCTCCTTTTAGGTATGTTCTATTCCAAAGAGCGTTGCCTTCGGGGTCAAGCTGCAAGACCCACCCCGTAGTTGTGTTTGCATTAATTGATTTTGTAGATCCAATCGCCAAGTATCCTTGGTCGTTAGCCAATGCGTAGAACGCTCGATCGTCTTCAGATCCACCGTAATTTTTCAGCCAAACAACTTTAGCTGTTGAGGGATTTTTTTGATTCATTTCATTCAGAAAGACAAAGGCGAAAAACGAGATTAAAATAAGTGCAATGACGGGAAAAATTATTATTATTCTGAGTTTAGGCAATTCTATTTCTCTCCTTCTGTTTTCTGATTTTCTACGAGTTCGTGCAAGTTGTTTGCACTCTCATGTTTGTCCCTCGTTGGTCTAAAACATTTATTGACACGATTAATGGATCGCTAGGTTGGGTTAGCTGAACAGAAAAAATTATCTGGTATGTTCCATTGCCAAAATCAGTAGAGCTGAAATTTTGAACCGGGAGCCATTGAGTATCGTCTTGATAATAGCAGCTGAAGTTTGATGCAAGAGTCGGCATTCCTTCGTTGAGAATTCGCAAAGTTAGAGTTCCTTGTTTTGTTGCGGGGTCAATCTGTGAGGAGTTTCCAGACAAATATGCCTCAGAGGTAACGTTTACAATGCCCGCAACATTCGTCTTTTTTGTATTTCCTGCAGATTCTAATTGATAGCTTACCTGAGCTCCAACGATTGCATGATTTTCTTGATAGCCAGCTATCCAAAGACCATTTTGATAAGGAGTAGTATTTGTAAGTGTACTTTCGATTTGAAGTGTGGATTCATAGAAATGGGAACTAAATGCTTGATTTAGTTTGTCTATGTTTTGACTTAGCACCTGTGTAGTGTTGTCGATAGTTATGTTTGCTAGTGCACTGATTAGTGTATGTTTCAAGTTTTGTTGGTATTGAGGAAACATATCATTTTCATTTGTCTCGGTTTTAGGTGCTTGCTTAATGACTTCAGTAACATAGGCAACTGTGGAAAACATCAATAATCCAATCAGCAAAGCGGTTATGACAATTACTTGACCTTTGTTGTCATTTCTTAAGCTGTGCTTCGTTATTGTGATCCCACCTGTGAAAGCTGCAATCTCAGTATATACACTCTGTATGTGCTGTTGAGACTTGCACTTAGATAATCTGTGGAGTCTATGTTATCGCTTACTGAACCTGAACTGCACAAAGCGTAGGGGTTGATAGGTTTCATGTTTTCATCAAAAACCGTTAGATTAAACCAAAGCGTAAGCGGTATCGCGGAGTCAACACAACTCCGAAGCGCGTCCCAGTTTTCCACGTCAACTAGAGCTGCTAGATGACCGTTATTGTCAAGACTTGTCAATGTTTCTAGCCCAAATGATGAAAAATTGAGGGTTTGAGTTTTTGTTGAATAAGCTGGAACAATGGCAATGCATGCAGTCAGAAGCAGAATGGCTAAGAAAGCTTCTATTATGCGCGCTACTCCTTTATTGTTTCTAAGTATTCTCAAAGCTGTAAGTCTCCGAAACTTATCTCAACTTTGTAGAGGTTTTCTTTGATGGTAATCAAGTATGCGAAGACGTTTTGTTCTGATTGGTTAAAATCAGAGCCGATTTCAAAGGGTATTCTTGGGTTGGCGGTCCATGTTTGAAAATAGCTTCCGTTAGAATGTCCATTTAGAATTATGATTTGAGGACTCGAATCAACTAGATTAGGTAGCATGCAATAAGAGGTGCCTTGAGCGACTGAGACATTTTGTGCATATCCAAAAGAGAAAATTTCTGCTTTTTCTATTTGAAGAGATGAATAATTTGAATTCCATGTTAATCTGTTGTTGATTGGCCCCTCAATGTTTAAAATATTGTCGTTGGATGTGAATTCTTGAGTTGCGTTGTCGATATTGTAGATGACGAAAGAGGTTAGTCTACTGTCAATTGGTGCTCTTGCAAAGATAATGAGGAAAGAAGTGTTAGTAGCGTTTTCCGGTATTTCAATTGAAAAATTACATCGGCCATTAACTGCAGTGCTAGTTGTGATGTTGCTTTCAAAATTTTCTGCTTTTGCGTAAGCGCGCAGATTTGCGCTTGTCGGTTTCGAATTAATACTTGTGGATATGTTGAATGTAAAAGTGGTCAAGTGATTGATTGTGCTGTTGCCTGATTGTTCTATGTATATGTCGAGTAATTGTGAGGCTTTCAATCCCAATGCAGTATTGTAGATGCTTGTCGAAGCACCAAACTCTGAGGACCAAAGAGATGAGTTGTACAACTTGTTTATCTTGTTTACATCTAATTCGGAAAAACTCTGGGCCTCACTCGCTGCCAATCCAAAATCCGTCAGCGAAGTATTAGTAGTTCCCCAATTAGATGGAGTTCCTGGACTGTTAATTATGTGGTCAGCTAATGCATTGAGGTAACTTTGTTTGTTTAGATCTTGTGAATCATTAATTTGAATTTGCAGCGTTGAGGCCACAGAAGCTGTCGCTATTAGGGCTGCGGCTAAGATTACTGTGCACGCAAAGAAAGTGTCGATTGAGCTTGTTGGCATAGACGTCTTCCTTTATATTTTTAGTTCTATGTTGAATGCTCCAGCCAAGAGAAGATTTGATACTACAAGTGAACCATAAGCTGTTGCTGCTAATAGTGCTGAATGTTTGAAGCCAGCTCCAAAGTTTCCTTCGCTTATTTTTCCGATAAAGAAGCCTGAGACCCAGCATTGGATTATTATTCCAACTGAGAATACGTTTAGTTGATTTCCCATAGCCATTGATCCTGCGGATGCTAAGTTGGTGCTGACAACTGAGGTCATCATTCCAGTTGTTAAGGCTACAATCGTGGTTGTAACTGCAATTAGTGCGCTCCAGATGAAAGCAAGGATTATGTAGGGTTTTAAGAGTTCTCGGCGATTTACTTGTAATTCTCTTTCTTTTTCGCTATATTCCGAGAGAATTTCTAATGATTGTATTGAATTTCCGCCGATTTCTATGGTTTCGACCATCATGGCGAAATTTACGACAACAAACCAGCTTCGAATTTGCTTTTTCATGTTTTCGAAGGTTTTTCTTAGTGGTATTCCCCATTCAATTTGGCTTCGTATAAGTAGGAGGAATTTTGAGAATACTCCATAGTCTTTGCGTTTTGTTGCTTGTACGATGCTTTTTTCGGGTGATAAGCCTGTCTTTTGTGATTCTGTTATGTCACGGATGAAGCTGGGGATTGAGTCCTCTGCGTTGTAGTTAATTTTTGCAATTCGAAAGTATTGGATTGCCATCGGAAGTGACGCAGCAACTAAGCATATTGTAGTGATTTCTGGTAGCCCCATTGGAGCAATTGCGTCCAGCATAGGTGAATATAATCCAAAAAAGCCTATTACTGCATAAGCTGGGATAATGAGCATGAGCCCTTTTTTATAGACATCTTTCAAATCTGGAAAAGCACTAGCTTGCATGTTGTGAGCTATAAGAATAAAAATTCCAGTCATTAATGGCATTGCAATAAAAGCAATCAAGTAGGACATTATCGGCGAAATTGACACCGATGAATTCAGCAAAAGCTCCATAACATTGGTTGAGGCAAAAACAACGAAGAGTATGTAAGTGCACAAAACAACAATCAACATTACTGAGTAGGCTTCAACTAGAGATGCTATTCGCTCAATAGACCTATTCATTCCTATGCTTCGCAGCTCAAAAATCGATTTCAGTTGACTTTTCATGTAGTCGGCAAGTTTTCCTCCGCTTCTTACTGAGGAAACAAAGCCTCCTAGAAAATTCCTGTAGAGTTTTGATTTTGTGGATTCAGAGCGCGACTGCATCACTGACAGCGGATCTTTTCCTAAAACTTCAACTTGGCGTACTATTTCGTCTGCTTCTTTTTTGAAGACCGGCAAGAAACTTAATTTTCTCATCCTTTTCCAGCTGTCATAAGGGGAAATGCCGCTCGCTGCCATCAGAGTGAAAATCATAACTGCAAACGGTAGCTCACGTTCAGTTTTTTCTTTTTCTTCACTTGTAGCCCTAGAAAACAAATGGCTTATCTTGCCTAGAAAGCCGTTTTGAGGTTTCGTTTCTAATCCTCCTCAGAAGTCTCTGACAAGTTGACAGTATTTATTGAGCTGTTGAGAGCTTTGTGTACACTCTTGAAATCGCGCAGATTCTTTTCGACCATGTTGAGAAGAATTTGTCTTCTTCGAGCGAATTCTTGACGAACAACGCTTAATGGTACATCTTGGCTCTTGGCGATTTTTCTGAATAGATAACTGGTATCCAGGGTTTGTTTGAAGGTGTCAGACTTCATGTTCCAAGCAAAGACTTCACCGGGTAATCCATTGTTGTCGATTTCTGAGACTGTTACGAATTTTCTTCCCGACATCTTTTTGCCTCGGTTGAGGCCAGAGGTTCTTACTTGCTTAACGACTATAACGCAATTCATCAATGAGAGGATGTTCTGGGGAATATTCATCGGTGGCTGAGTTAGTCTTTTTATTACTGTTTCAACGTCGTCAGCGTGCATGGTGCAGAGACCTCCGTGACCAGTTGCAAGGGCTTGGAACAAGACGTAAGCTTCCTCTCCTCTGATTTCTCCTACTAGAATTAATGCCGGTCTATGTCTTACAGCAGATTTGATTAAGTCATATAGTGTAACTTCGCCTTCGCTATCTCCACCGAAACCTGTTCTGGCGATGGTGGATACCCAGTTTTCTTGCGGTAGGTTAATTTCTTGAACTTCTTCCACTGATATCAATTTGAAATCTGGCCTAACAAGGCAAGCTATTGCGTTTAGTGCAGTTGTTTTTCCAGCTCCAGTCGGTCCCACGATCATCACTGACATTTTGTTTTCCATGAGCATCCAGAGATATGCGCCGATGGATTCATCGATTGTTTCGTTTATTATGAGGTCAACAATTGTTAGGGGGTCTTCTTTGAATTTTCTTATTGTGAAGCTTGAACCGGCAGGTGTGGTTTCTTTTCCGAAAGCAACTGCGAGGCGGTGTTTTCCAGGAAGGGTAATGTCCACAATTGGGTGTGCGATGCTTACGTGTTTGCCTTGTCTGTGAACTATTCTAGTAATGAAATCGTCAAGGTCTTCTTCGTCGGTGAAAACTATGTTTGTTTTTGCGTTTGCATATTTTCTGTGATATATGTAGATCGGTTTGTTTACTCCAAGACAACTTATGTCTTCTATCAGTTGGTCGCTTATTAAGCCGTCAATTTTGCCGTAGCCTATGAGGTCTTTTTCAAGGTAGTATTTTACTTTTCTTAATCCGACTTCATCTCCGTCTGCAAAAGCTGATTTGTGTGCATCGATTATTGTCGGTAGCTGCCTATGAAATGAATCTACAAGTGTTTCATCTACTCTTGGAGCTTTAAGTTCGTACTCTAGAATGTTCTTCAGGCGGTAGAACTGTTCGCGTTCTGTTTTAGTCATGGGTAATTCGTCAATAACATAGAAGTAGCCTCCGTCTGATTCATCCTGAAAAATCCATGCGTAAGAGAAAGGTGCGTTGAGGGGATAACTCTCTATTTGAATGTACCCTTCCGGGACTTGGTAGCCTTGAATGCCCAGGTAAGTTATCATTTCTTCATCAGAAGCTTTCTTTTCTTGCTGAATTTCTTCTTGTTTCTTTTTACCAAGTTTCATAGACATCACCTGTTGGTTAACGTTAAAACAGCAGTCTGATTTTCAATTTGGCAAATTAGATATGCTCTACCAGAATTGCTTACATAAGTTCCTGAAGCTGAGATCTTGGCTGGAATATACATATCAGGTTGATCAGGGATAATTATCGTTCCAAAACCCGATTCAATCCAAGCATGTGAGGAATCATTTGCAATACGAACCCAGTATTGTCTAGCTCCTATATCGGTTGGTATTTGGAGGTATTGTGTTGAATTTAGGTTACTCTCAGTCGTATGAGAAAGTAGGGCTAAGCTTTCCGTTGCGATGTATGCGTTTATGTTGCTTAATTGTTGGTTTTCAGCTTTATTCTTAACATTTAGCATTATGGCGCTGCAACTGCCAACAATTATCGTGCCGACGATAAGCGCAGCAAATAAAGAATATACGTAACCGGGGATTATGCTGGGCATCTTATCGTATCCACCTCTCGATTGCAACGTTTACAACAACAAGTTCTATGTTGACTATCGCTCCCTGAGCATTGCTCGATAATGGAATAACAACGGTTCCTATGGAATCTTCTTTTGTGGCTGTTATCGTTAGATTAGGAGGTTGGGAAGAGTATTCATAGTTTTTAGTTGTTAATTGTGCGTCGAGGCATTTGACTCGAAGAGGCAACTCGCCTTGTGAGTCGATGCTCGTTGACGAGTTCAGGTTTATGACGTAAATTCTGATGTTGTTTAATTGTTTTCCATTTTCCAATCCTGCAGCAGAATAGGAAACAACTGGTCTGTAACTTAGTTGAATTTCAGGGTGTTCAACTCCTCTAACAATGCTCATTTGGCTCTGCGTTGATCCTGTTTGATTCGCTATCGGTCGGTTATCGCCCTCCAGGAACACACCTGATTGAGAGGTCACCGAATAAGGTAATTCGTATACTACTTTGCCGACGGGAGATGCAAAGATTTCTTCATTGATGCTTGAAGCATCGTCAACTGAAATTTGTAACTGATTGCTATCCGGCTGAATTCTAGTTAGTCCGCCAGAATCCTTTATGTTTATAGTGGAGGAAGAACCTGGGTTCCAGATTGTTGAGAGAATCTTGTCATTTAGAGAAATGAAGTCTGCTTTAGCTGTAGCGATCTTTATTATTTGACTTTCAGAACCGATCTTCTGTATAGAGAAGTAATAAGTTGCGGATACAAGACCTAAAGATGTTACAAAAAGAATAAGAAAAGTAACAGGTAAAGCAACAGCTAACCTCGAGTGCATTAGCTTTCTAAAGGTGTTAGTTGTCCTATGGGTCAAAGTTACTTCTCCTTACTTTTAGTTCAAGAAAATGCCATTAAGGGATTTGTGTGTATGAATTGTGACGCATTAAACTTCGACTTAATCTATATTAGAATATTCCGTCTGGAAAATCTAAAGTCTACTATATTGATGTTTTTGGTTTTTTGGGTTATAAAGAAAAGGGAGAGGGGGATTTTTGTTGTTTTTTGTTTTATGTTTAGACGTATGCGTTTACGTTGGTCTCTTTGTAGTACATTGCTTGTGATGTGAACACTGTGAATGCGACTGTTAGGCCGATGTCGTTGATGGTTATGCTGTCTGGTGAGTCAACGTAGATGACCATTGTTTCGCCCGATGGCAAGACAAGGTTCATTG
>Ga0315535_1000576_pt1 | contig 25893 bp, 22 predicted proteins | sample SalMarSW160220MG_2_FD_203092 | JGI IMG/M metagenome (GOLD analysis project Ga0315535, IMG submission 203092) | Salt marsh sediment microbial communities from the Plum Island Ecosystem LTER, Massachusetts, United States - Salt Marsh Sediment SW1602-20 ... | reverse complement strand
AGCGCCGTATCTCCCGTGATCGAGCGCGTCCCATTCAAGATTTGCGTGATGCGATTGGTCGGCACGCCCATCATTCGCGCCAATGCGGCCGCGCTCATATCGAGCGCTTGCAGTTCCTCTGACAAGTGTTCACCTGGATGGATAGCGGCAATTCGCATAGCAACCCTCCTAATGGTAATCGACGATCTCGACCTTTGACGGCCCCGGCGCCCGGTCAGGCCACTCGAAGCAAATCCGCCATTGATCGTTAATCCGGATGCTGTACTGCCCTTTGCGGCCGCCTGCCAGGGCTTCAAAACGATTGCCCGGCAATGCAGCAAGGTCCTTCAGTGACGTTGCCGACTCCAGACGGTCGAGCTTCAGGCGCGCGGAGCGCTCAAAGCCGGAGAAGGCTTTGACCCGCTCACCGCCAGCGAAGTCTCTGGTGCGCTTGTCCCGGCAGCTGACAATCACAAGCTCAGGATACCGCCCATGACGCGTTACGTCAAGCATAATGCAATGGCCTGCCCGGCCCCTGCGTTGACATGTCGGGCCTTGCCCCCTATGATTGGGACACTACAGGGTGGGAGCCTCTCGGGTGACCGACAACATCATTTCCCATTATCGCGTTCTCGAGAAGCTCGGCGGCGGAGGCATGGGTGTGGTGTATAAGGCTGAAGACACCACGCTCGGCAGGTTTGTTGCGCTGAAGTTTCTGCCCGACGAATTTACGAGCGATCCGCAAAAGCTGGAACGCTTCCAGCGCGAAGCCCGTGCCGCAGCCGCGCTGAACCATCCCAACATCTGCACCATTTACGAAATCGGGGAACACGAAGGCCGGCCCTACATCGCCATGGAACTGATGGAGGGCGCGACGCTGAAGCATCGCATCGGGGGCCAACCCGTCAAGATGGAACGGGTGCTCGATTGGGCTATCGAAATGGCCGACGCGCTCGACGCGGCACACCAGAAAGGCATTGTCCACCGCGACATCAAGCCAGCCAATATTTTTGTTACTGCACGCGGCCACGCCAAGATTCTCGATTTCGGTTTGGCGAAATTAACCAGTGGCACGGGCGTCTCGCCCGTGGGTGTTCATGGGCAGGATGCCCATGCCACACAGGCGCCCACGGCCACTTTTGATCGCGAAAATCTCACCAGTCCTGGAGCGACGGTGGGCACGGTGGCGTACATGAGCCCGGAGCAGGCGCGGGGCGAGGCACTCGACGCCCGCACCGATCTCTTCAGCTTCGGTGCAGTGCTCTATGAAATGGCCACCGGCCGCCAGGCCTTTTATGGCGAAACCACGGCGGTGATCTTTCACAAGATTCTTGCCGAAGACCCGGCGCCGGTCACGCACCTGAATCCAGACCTGCCCTCTGAACTTGATCGAATCATTACCAAGTGCCTCGAAAAGGACCGTGACCTTCGTTATCAGCACGCTTCTGACATTCGCACGGATTTGAAGCGCCTGAAGCGCGACACGGGTTCCAGCCGTGGCACGGCCGTCTCGGCCGTGATCCCCGGCGAACACGGGCAGGACGCAAGTGCCACCGTCCCAGCCATGGCCACGGGCGAGACGCCCGTGCCACAGGACGCTCCCACAGCCGGCCACGCCAGTTCCGATTCACAGGTCGTGGCGGCGCTGGTCAAGCGCCACAAAAAGACTATGATTGGCGGACTGGCGGCAATTATTGTACTTGCAGCGACCCTGGTTTACTGGCTGATGCCGCCCTTGCCGCCACCCAGCGTGTCAGATTACGTGCAGATCACTCACGACGGCGTACCCAAATCCCTGGTAGGCACTGACGGCGCACGACTGTATCTGGGCGAGCCAGGGCTCGGGGCCGCTCAGGTATCGGTCAGCGGCGGGACGGTCGCGCCGATTGCCACTCATTTCCCGGGCATGAGGCTTTTGAACGTCTCGCCGGACGGTTCGAAGTTGCTCGTGGCGCGGACGGCCGGGCCGACAGCTATCGATGGTCCGCTCTGGGCGCTCCCGGTGCTCGGAGGTTCTCCAGTTCGGCTGGGGGATGCTGTCGGTGCGAATGCCGCCTGGTCGCCGGACGGAAAGACGCTGTATTACGTGAAAGGCGGGGCTCTTTACCTGGCGACGGCTGACGGCACGGGGTCTCATAAGCTGGTTACGCTGCCCAGCTCCGCGACAGGCGTGTTTGCAGATAGTGGCGCCTGGTCGCCCGACGGGCACGAGATCAGCCTCACCGTCAGGGAACCCAACACGGGCATCGGTCGTCTATGGGAGGTTTCGGCCGACGGACAAACTCTTCATCAAATGTTTCCCGGCTGGCACGAGCAGCAAGGCGAATGCTGCGGCTCATGGACGCCAGACGGCAAATATGTTGTCTTCGAGTCGCAAGGCCAGATTTGGGCCACGCGCGAGGCAGGGAGTTTTTTGCACAAGGTGAGCCACGCGCCGGTGCAACTGACTTCCGGGGCTATGGCATATTTTAACCCGGTGCCGGGCAAAAACGGCACGAAGCTGTACGCCGTGGCAGTCCTTCTCCGGGGAGAACTGGAGCGGTACGACAGCAGGACAAAGACGTTCACGCCTTATCTCGGCGGTATTTCGGCAGAGGGTGTAGCCTTTTCGAAAGACGGGAACTGGGTGGCTTATGTTTCGTATCCGGAAGGTACACTGTGGCGAGCCAGGGCGGACGGGAGCGACAAGCTTCAGCTCAGTTTCTCGCCGCTCTATGCGGTACTGCCTTGGTGGTCGCCGGATGGGAAGCAGATCGCCTTTTATGCCGCTCAGCCCGGCAAGCCGCCCCGAATTTTTCTCGTTTCGGCGGACGGAGGCACACCTCAGGAGCTGGCGCCGAATGATGCTGGCCCACAATTCGACCCCACATGGTCGCCCGATGGCAATTCTATAGCATTTGGAGGCTCGCCGGGCGGCCCAACCGCAATCCACGTTCTAGATCTCAAGACACACCGGCTCTCCCTTCTCCGGGGCTCGCAAGGATTATATTCCCCCCACTGGGCGCCCGACGGAAGTTACATCGTCGCTATGTCCGCTAGTGCGAATGCTCTAAAGCTCTTTGACTTCAAGAGCGGGAAGTGGTTGCAGTTGGCGAACGGCAGGTTCACATTTCCCTGCTGGTCTCGAGACAGCCGGTATGTTTATGTTCATACCGCTGGCGGAATCGACCGCCTCGCAGTCCCCGGCGGAAAAGTCGAGCAGATTACCAGCCTAAAGGGCTTCCAGACAGCAGGTATCTACGGGGTATGGCTCGGCCTCACTCCGGACGACTCGCCGCTGTTGCTGAAGGACACCGGCACCCAGGATGTTGTCTCCATGGATTTCCACGCGCCGTAGTCGCGCGCCTGGCCTTGGCGCCCCGCGCGACGGGGTAGTCGGCGCAAGCCCGACGCTCGCAGCCGGGCGACTTGGCGCTGATCAGGAAATTCCAATGAGGGAGGGCATTTGGCGCCCCCCACCAGGGGGCGTGGCCTGGCCCCGCAAGCCTTCTATAGCTTAGGTATATAGGCTATTCTGAGGTGAAAAACCACCAAAATGGGACGTATGGGATTTTCGCCCACCAAAATCACAAAAAATTAAGCTGTTGATAATAAGCAACTTATAAAATTCATAGGTGCTCGGAAATGTCGTTGAAACAAAAAAGTGTCTCATTATGAAACAGTAGGTAAAAATTACAAACGCCCTGTGTTCACTCGCTTCCATCGCCCCGCCCCGGCCATAGCAGAAAAGGCCGCACCTGCTTTCGGGATATCCGGTTGACTCCTTTCCAGCCACGATAGACAATCTGGATATGCGCACAATTCTTGCCGCGCTTCTTCTTGGCGTCATCGCTCTCATGAGCCTGCCGACTTCTTTGCCTGCTCAGCATATGGCGCAGGATGACGGCGAACTTGAGAGTTCATACCATTACGTACCGCCCTCGGCCCGGCAGTCGGTCGAGATCGGCAACTTCTATTTTCGCAGAAAAAATTATCGCGGAGCTCTCAGCCGGTTCGAGGAGGCTGCCAAAGACGATCCCTATTACGCACCTGCTTACCTGGGAATGGGCAAGGTTTATGAGAAGACGGGCAGGAAGCGTAAGGCCCTGGCTGCTTACCACCAGTACCTGAATGCCCTGCCCTCACAGAAGCAGGCCGATGAGGCGAAGGATGTGCACAAGGCCATCCGCCAGATGGAGCGCCAACTCGCCCGTGAGAACAAGCGCCAGGCGGCCGCAGAGCAACCAGCTCCCTCTGCAAGAAAGTGAATTACCCGGCCAGGATGGGACCTTTCTTGTCCAGGTAGGTATGAAGAATCTCTGTGGCGCGGTCAGCGTCCTCGTCCAGGACCATGAGAGAAACTTCCAGGACCGGCAGCATCTCCGCCGAAGTCTCGCCGCCGAGGACAGACCGAATTCCGCGCGCCCGCAAAAGGTTTCGCGCAAAGTTCGCGTCCAGTGACGCTGTGCCTCCGGAAAAGACCCGGATTCTCACGATTTTGACCTGCGGATCTTCATCCTCCGATCCGGCACCCATCAGCGCCTGCAGCCACCCGCCAATCCCTTTGCTGTCAGCGGAGGAGTCGGCTTCATCATCAATTTCAGGGGGAGAGCCGGGAACCAGACCAACTTTGCAATCTTCGCACTCGGAAGTGCCTTCCACATACTCCGTCAGACATTTGGGACAGTAAGGCATGGCGGCGCACCGCCTTTCCGGCCGATTTGAATGGCCTCCAGTCGCGGTCATCCTTAGTATAACCCTCCAGTCCAGAGGGGAGCGCCTCAAAGCGTTTAGCCCCCTACAACGGCCTGGGCCAGGGGGGCAAGCCGATTCGCCTTACCCGCCGCCGGGCTCTGAGCTATAATGCCATCCCACGGCCCCGGTCACGGGCCGGCACAATACATCCGAAGATGTCCGGAGGTTCCACCTCATGCGCTGCAAAAGACTCTCCGATCAACTGCGCCTGGCCCTCGCGGCCATCGCAGCCGTCGCCGCCTGCGGCCTGATGCTTTCCTGCAACCCGCAACAAACCACCACGCAGAATGCCCCGCCGCAGTACGACCTGCTCATCAAAGGTGGGCGGATCATCGACGGCAGCGGCAGCCCCTGGTACGAAGGCGAGGTGGCCGTGAAAAACGGAAAGATTGCCGCCGTCGGCCGCCTGGTCAACCCGACCTCCCGGCGGGTGATTGATGCTACGGGACTCGTCGTGGCTCCGGGCTTTATCGATCTCCACACCCACAGCGATTACACGCTGCTGGTGGACGGCGACGCACAAAGCAAAATCCGGCAAGGCGTAACAACAGAGATTATCGGCGAAGACGCTTCCGCCGGGCCATTCACCAGCCCCAGCCAGCCGGACGTGAGCAAGAGCCCCCGTCCTTCCGACTTCAAGAGAAACTGGGAGACGCTTGCTCAGTATTTTGACGTGCTGCAGAAGAGCGCCATTTCGCTGAACGTGGCTTCCTACGTGGGGGCGGGACAGGTGTGGATGGGCGTGATTGGAAACGTGAACCGCCGGCCGACTCCGGCGGAAATGAAAAAGATGGAAGACCTGGTGGCACACGCTATGCAGCAGGGTGCCATCGGCCTCTCCTCGGGACTCATCTACCCTCCCAACTCGTACATGACAACGGACGATCTGATCCACCTTGCCAGCGTGGCGGCGCGCTACGGCGGCATCTACACCAGCCACATCCGGGGCGAGGCTGCAAACGAACCTCAGGCTCTGGCGGAAGCCATTGAAATTGGCGAGAAGGCCCACCTGCCCGTCCACATTCTCCACTTCAAGATGGACGGCAAACCGAACTGGGGCCACGCCATCGACCAGGTCAGAATCATCCAGGCGGCGCGCGACCGCGGCATCGAGGTCACCGCCGACCAGTATCCCTACATCGCTTCGATGACCCACCTGGAACAATGCCTGCCGCCCAGGTTTCTGGAAGGATCGCTCGATCACCGCGTGGAGCTGCTGAAAAACCCCAAGGTTCGCGAAGAGATCCGCCGTGATATCACGCAGGGGCTTCCGGGATGGGTCAACAATGAAGTTCAGAGCACTGGAGGCTGGCACGGCGTGATGGTGGCCGCTGTCGATAAGGCGGAAGACAAGCCGTACGAGGGCAAGCGCATGGACGAGGTGGCAACGATGATGCACGCCGACCCCGTAAATGCTCTCTGCAACCTGCTGGTGAACGAAGGTGGAACGGCCTACGCCATCTACTTCGGCATGAGCGAGCCGGACGTGGAATTGATTATGAAGCAACCCTGGGTGGGCATCGGGTCAGACGGCGCCGCCGTCAGCCCCGCCATGGCTTTTGCAGGCAAGCCTCATCCGCGCTTTTACGGGACGTTCCCGCGAGTGCTGGGCGTTTACGTTCGCGAGCGGCACGTTCTGACGCTGGCCGACGCCGTCCGCAAAATGACTTCCCTGCCCGCGCACCTTACCGGACTCAAAGACCGCGGGCTGCTGGCGCCCGGTATGGCGGCCGACATCACCCTCTTCAATCCGCAAACCGTCGGCGATAAAGCCACATTCGAAAACCCGCTACAGTATCCGGCGGGCATTCCCTTTGTGATTGTCAACGGCGTTGTGGTGATCAATAACGGAGAGCACACGGGCGCAAAGCCGGGAGAGGTTCTCTACGGGCGGGGAAAGGTATAAAAGCCGGGCTTCGGCACACCGAAACTCCGCCCCACCAACTTTTCAGGAAGAGACCCTAAGATATCGCCAGGAGTCATCGGCACGCGACGGCGCAGCCGCTACTCGGGCAGTGGAGGGTCTGCGAGCAACGCCTCCGCAGCCAGCGATAAACGTTTCTGGAGTTCGTTAAGGTTGCTGGTCATCGACTTGCGTTGTTCTTCGATTCCAGAGTGAGAAATCTCCGAGAGCTGCTGCCGGAAGGTTTCAAGGGTATCGTTCACGGAGGATTGGAAGCTGGAACTTGACTCCTCCTGTTGCTTTCTCAAGAGCGAGGCTGCGGCCTCCACCTTTTCGGAAAGTTCCTGCATCACGGAGCCTGAGGCGTTTCGGACCTCTTCCGCCGCCCGGACGCCCGCTTCCCCGGCGTCCTTCTGGATGCGTTCCCGCAGGTCGTGGTACTGGCCTTCTGAAACCTCGCGCATCCGTGATTCGAACGCCGCAAAATTCTGCTCCTGCGATTTGCCCAATCCCTCGCTGACCGCTTCAACCTTCTCTTCGGCCAGTTGCAGGATGCGCGGCTCGATCGATCCCACAGCTTCATCAACCATCGAGGAGATGTGCTCTTTAGAATCCGCCAGGATTCTCTCTCGAAATCCCCCGAGGTCCTGGCCCTCGCCGCCAAGCATCTCGCCCACCCGCTTGAAGCCCTCCTCGACGGAGTCGTTGACGAACCGCCCGGTTTCCTGAACCCGCTGGACGGCGCCCTCTGCCGCCTGCTGCAGTGTCTGCAGAGAGGATTCCGCAGCGCCAGCAATGGACTGTTCCATCCGGGAAACAATTTCCTGACCTTTCGTGGCCTCCACCTCCGCCGTCAGAGCCTCTATCCTGTGGATGAAGTCCCGTGCCCTCTCGTCCTGCTCCTGCTGCAATCTCTCCAGCAATGCGGCAGTGGTCTCGTCCAGACGGCCTTGAATCCCGCCGAGAGAACCTTCCATCTGCTCATGGATTCTGCCCTCAAAGCGTTTCGAAGCCTCGTCGGCAGCGGCATTCAGCCTCTCTGTCGACAATTTCGTCACCGAATCGGCGTTCTTTTCACAAATCTGTTGCGCTGCCTGCTCAAGCGAAACGATCTGGTTTTGGAGGGAATCAGCCGTTCCCTGAAAGCGTTCCTCCACCAGCTTTTCCTGGTCAGCAAGCAAGTCTTGAATTTTCTGGTGGACGCTTCCAGTAACCAGGGCGGTTGCTTCCTCCACATAGGGTTCCAGCAACTTCTCGATCTGCAAGGGAATGGGAGTTCCGGTCCCTTTGCAGGTCAGCCAGACCCACCGGGCAAATTCATCCGTCTGAGCGCGAACCAACTCCGCGACGCGTTCCTGGCTCTGCTTTTCCACATTGATCCCGAGTTCCTGCGGCTCAACCTTTTCCTGCAATTTCAGCCGGTATTCACCAACCACTTGTTCGATCTGGTCGGTCATTTTACTTTGAACGGCAGCTAGCGCAGCCCGAGCCTGTTCCTCGGCCTGTTTTGCCATCTCGGAGGCCGTTGTAATGGAAAAGGTTTCCAGATCAGTGCGGATTCGTTCCTTTATGGTGGCGTAATCCAGGCGTGATACGGAACCAGCTTCGCCTGGCGATGGGACCACCCCCTCCGAAAGGTCGACGCCAGAAAACTGCGAGATAGCCCGTAAGGCTTCCTGAAGCGTTTGCTCCAATCGCTCGATATCCGATTTCCAGGGGCGCTCGGTTTCTGCAGGCTGATTCGCAGAGTTGGACGGGCTCTTGCTATTGATGCCACCGCGGATGGCACGAAGTTCTTCAGCTAGAGACAGGGAACTCTTCATATCCTTGTTTCGCCACTGGCCCTGTGCGCTTGTTCCGGGTGCTGGTTATTGCGGGATTTGGGACGTCGCGCCATGGTGACCGAGCGGCTCCTCCTTCTCGGGAATTTGGCTTCATGCATCAGCCTGACCAGAACTGCCAATCCACTCTGGCGCTTGGTGGAAAAGGACTGTCCTGGGCCGCTCTTAACTTTCAGGAACAATCGGGATTGCATTTCCACAGCCGCGAAAATGGCTGGCTTGTATTGGGACCCTGGAAAACCCCGATGACCTTCGCGCCGCCGCAGATTAAACTCTCAATTCGAACTATAAAGCAAATCAGAGCCGGCGCTCAAAAGACACTATGCAAGTCACAGCTGCCACTTAGAAGGAAAAAAGCCGTTAACTAACGCAGCATCACCATTAGAATTACCCAATTTTTCATCCACGGTCAATCAGGTATACACCTGATTAACTGATAATGATCCTAGCATATGAATTAACAGGTGTAAACGAATTCTCATAGAGTGCGCAAACGGAAATTATGAAGGCCGCGCCTCAAAGTTTGAGTCATCCTTTGGCTACAAAGCCGGCCTCAAGAAATTCAATGAGCCTCGAAAAATACTCCCAGCTGTGGTGTATGATTGTCGGGCTATCAGGCATCTGAGGATGGGACAGCCGCTCATCAAATGACAAGGAGCACTGGGAAAGCAGTGCTGAACGGAGGACGAAGTTGAGACGGATCAGGATGATTGCAATCAGTTTCCTCGTAATAACCGGCGTAACGGCCGGAGTGATTTTATCGAATCATCTGCTGGCGTCGCCCGCGGCGCAAGGGGTTGATCCTCAGGAAGCGTCGGACCTGGCGGCGCTGGCCAGGATCGGGCCGATTGATACGCATGCACACGTCTTTGTGGATTCGCCGGCCTACTACCAGATGATGAAGGACCTTAACCTGCACATCGTCGACATCTGCGTGGTGGGCCGGGCCAACCTGCCACCCAGCCAGTCGGCCGAGGCCCAATTCAAGAGAGCGATGGCGGTCCATCGCGGTTCGCAGGGACGCGCAGGTGTTTGCACAACGTTCAATCCTTACCTGTTCCGTGAGAAATCCTTTGACCAGGACGCGATGAAACAACTGAATGGGGACTTCGCCGCCGGCGCCATTGCGGTGAAAATATGGAAGAACATGGGGATGGATTTGAAGTTTCCATCCGGAAAATACGTGATGCCTGACGACCCGGTGTTCGAACCCATCTACAAAGACATCGCTGCCCACCACAAAACGATGATCGCGCACCTGGCCGAGCCGGATACCTGCTGGGAATCCTTCGCCCAGATGGGCCCGCTGAACCCGGACTACAACTATTACAAGAAGAATCCCTATTGGCACTTCTACGGCAGGAAGGACGTGCCCTCGAAGGCTGAAATCCTGAGGGCGCGGGACCACCTGCTGGAAATGAATCCCAACCTTCGCGTGGTGGGTGCTCACCTGGGCAGCATGGAAACCAACGTGGATGAAATCGCCAAACGGTTTGACCGCTATCCCAATTTCAACGTGGATACCGCTGCGCGCATCCACTATCTGATGTTACAACCCAACCCCAAAGTACGGGCCTTCCTCATCAAGTACCAGGACCGGGTCTGCTACGGGACCGACGGCGGTCTGAACCAGCGAAACGAAAATGACACCACCCAGGTCCTCAAGAATTGGAAATACAAATACGCCATGAGCTGGAAGTATTTTGCGACGGACGAGACTTTTGAATACCGGGGATTCAAGGTGCACGGACTGAAACTGCCCATGAGCGTCGTCCGCAAGATCTACCACGGAAACGCCGCCCGGCTGTTCCCGGGCCTGATCCAATAGGCGAAGCCGCAGAGAAACCACACCCAAAGGATCTGCTGTTACTACCCAAATAAGCGCAGCAGGTCCTTTGCTGCATTCAGGATGAAAATTGATTTTTTCGGGAAGGGAATGGCGGGAAACTCCCCGTTTCGGAAAGCGGCAACAACCTGCCGCCTTCCGAAACGGCAAGAGCGTTAACATCCTGTGCGGCTTGAACCCCAACGCACAGCCAGCTTGGCGATGCCCTGCTGTCGAGTACATCCGGAAAACGGAAAATCCGCTCCCATCACACTCTTCCCTGGCAACCCAGGCATTGCGAAACTATTCCGACAAGGCTTTGCGGTTCGCTTTTGCCCATTTGCTGTTGGCAGGGACTTCCTTCATCGTATCCGACCCGCAAGGACACTTGCCTTCCTTCTTTGACATGGCCATGCAGGGGCAGGATTTCGTTCCCGCACATGCACAGACATAGACCGACTTCTTGGCACTTGATGCCTGAGAAGCGCCAGGCAACGCGCTTCCCACTTGTGTAAACCCGAGGCACAGCGCCAAGGCCATGCCGAGTAAGACTGCTTTACTGGTAAGGCTGATTCTACCCCACATCAGTCCTGCCCTCCTTAAGTAAAAGATTTTACCCCGATTTAGCCATGCTACCCCTCGCCGGGAGGTAAGTCAAGCAGGTATCGGGGCCCTTCACTAGCGGGGATTCGTTCTGTCCGATGCTCCCGCAAATCGGAAGGGCCGATTGGGCTTCATGAAAATCTCAGCAACGAGACACTTGGTGTTCAAAACCCGCACCTGAGGTGTTATGCTGTTCGCTCGCAAGGCAGGCCCGCAGGGCGTTCCGGATGCCATGCGGTCTGATTCAGCTTCGGAGGTCTAATCGATTGTCCATGAAGAACAATATTAAAGAGAGCAGCACGAAGGGGCTTCTCGGACTGATAGGTTTGCTTGTAATGCTTCTGGCCGTGACCGGCGCCTGCACCCCCGGAAAGCAGCCGGCGTCTGAGACCCAAAGTCACGAAAATGGAATCCAAAGGAGCGTGTTTGGAAAAATGGCCGACGGACAGGAAGTTCATCTCTATAAGCTGACCAACGCAAATGGCATGCAGGTGGCCATCACTAATTACGGAGGAAGGATCGTCTCGATCCTTGCGCCGGACCGCAACGGCAAGATGGCCGATGTTGTGCTCGGTTTCGACAACCTTTCAGATTACATGAAATACAACACCTATTTCGGAGCTTTAGTCGGCCGCTATGCCAACAGGATCGGCGGCGCCCAATTCACCCTGGACGGCAAAGTCTATCATCTACCGGTCAACAACGGCCCCAACAGCCTGCACGGGGGCATCAAGGGCTTTGATAAGAGGGTCTGGACAGCCAAAGAAATTCCCGGAGACGAACCCGGGCTGGAACTGACCTACCTCAGCAAGGACGGCGAGGAAGGGTACCCAGGCAATCTGAAAGCAACGGTCGTCTATACGCTGACGAAAGACAACTCCATCAAGATTGACTACAGCGCCACCACCGACAAGGACACCGTCATCAACCTGACCAACCACTCCTACTTCAATCTGGCCGGTGAGGGAAACGGAAACGTCCTGAAGCAGGTGCTGTGGATTCATTCAGACGAAATCACGCCCGTGAACGCCACGCAGATTCCCACGGGGAAAATCATGAAGGTCGACGGCACGCCATTCGACTTCCGCAAGCCCACCCCAATCGGGGCGCGCATCAATGAAGACAACCCGCAATTGAAGATCGGCAAAGGGTACGACATCAACTACATCCTGGACCGCAAAGGGCCGGGACTGGAACTGGCGGCGCGTGCCTACGATCCCGAATCGGGCCGCGAGCTGGAAGTCTATACCACTGAACCGGGCATCCAGTTTTACAGCGGCAACTTCCTGGACGGGTCGATCCCCGGCAAAGGCGGTGCAAAATACGGCGGCCGGGCGGCATTCTGCCTGGAAACACAACACTATCCAGATTCGCCGAACCACCCGAGTTTCCCGACCACCGAACTCAAGCCGGGACAGACTTTCCATCAGGTTACGGTCTTTAAGTTCGCAACCACCAGCCAGTAGCCAGCAAAGCTCCCTTTCCGGTACTCAGGGTGATCGAACAGACACTAACTGCCCGGCCCGGTATCCTCAGGAACCAGGCCGGGCCTTCCATTTATTTCACCCTCTCAGATGTTCTTGCCGCCGCAACCTTATATCCCCTCAATTCCAGGCCGGAACCCTTGACCCACACCCGCCTACAGGGATATTTTCAGGTCTTTTCCCTGGTCAAGAATTTCGCAAAGACATGGTTCACCTTTCCCCGACATTCCCGTCCAATCTCCAGCGCTATGGTCCGTATTTTCCGGCAAAGCCGGAGTGGGGTCATTGGCAAAACAGGACGCAAGCGCAGGAGGAAAGCGAAAGATGATGAAGAAGCTGAATTTGCTAGTGATGTTGGTTGCCTTGGGTGTGATTGCATGGGCGGTTCCGGCCGCTAAAATACAAGCGATGGGCCACAACGCTGTTCTGAGCGTGCAACAGGACGAGCCTGCGGAGCCCGCAGCGCAGGAAACTGAGGCCCAGACATTCACCGGGAAGGTCATGAGCAGCGAAGGCAAGTACACCCTCCAGGGTGAGGATGGGAAAACCTACCAACTCGACGATCAGGACAAAGCCAAGGAATTTGACGGAAAGAACGTTAAGGTCACTGGCTCCCTGGACGAAGAGAACATGACCATTCAAGTGGACCAGATTGAGGAGGTTGAAGCCTAAGCCGAGCTGTTGCAGTTCCAGCAGTCAACCAGGGGGCCAGCCGTCGCGCTGGCCTCTCTGGTTTCTCGGGGCAAATTTCTGTCCTCAGAAGCTGTCTTACACTCCAGGCACTTACACGTATTGATCTCTTGCGGATCACGCCTTCAGAAGAACCCTTGACTAAGCAACAGCAGCGCGTGAGTGGCGATCGCGGCGCGCGCGGACGAGGGTCATGGCCTGCGTAAGAAGTTGCGAAACAGCTTCGGAGTCAAACGGCGGAGAAATAAAGTCAAGAGCTCCGTAATTCAGTGCTGCCTCAAATGTTTCCGCATTCTTCGAAGGACCAACGACGATTGCGCAAACAGTGACCGGCGGCTCTTCCACAAGGTTGACGACATCGATCCATGTGCCGTCGGGAAGTTTCGTGTCCGTAAAGATCAGGTGCGGATGAGTCTGCTCAAGCAGGTGTGCAGCCTCATCACAACTGCTGACGCTGAAGGTATCCACGCCCAGGGCCTTGAGAACCGGCTTTAACGATTCGCATGGCTCGGGTCGCTCGTGTACAACGAGAGCAAAGACATTGCGTTTCAAGGAATCCCCCTCTCTTGCCCCTCAAGGCAAGCATTCCCTTGACCAACGGGTTACTCCGAATACCGATGCTCAAGACAGAAACCAGCCCTCACTCGGCCCAGGACTTGCTCCTGTGCCCGGCGCAATGCCTGGCGTCCCTACCTCTCGCTAAACCGGTTATTTACTGTTTACTACAGAAGGGAATCAAAGTCTATCGGGTGAAGACCGGAATTTTGGAAGCCGCTGGCCGTACACACCATAAGGCATTCTCCCCTCGCGCGGCAAGGGAAACCGGGCCTGTGCCTATTGTCACATGACTCCGTGGCTGCCGTCACGCAGTGTAACCCCGGCCATCCTCATAGCCTCTAACCGCGTCTAACAAGGCAGATATAAATCAATGTCTCTCGAACGGAGGAAAGCGTCATGAAGAAGACCATTCTCTCTCTTGTGGTAGCAATGGCATTCTGCGCAACCTTCCTGCCCGCGCAAGGCCGCGGAGGCAGTGGACAACGAGGTGGCTCACAAGGGCAAGGTCCCTCCATGGGCCAGGGACAACGACAGGGAGGGCAGATGGGATCGCCCTCAGCAACGACAACACGGCAGCAGGACCGCGATCGAATCCGAGCCACAGACCAGCAGCGGGACCGCCTTCGCAGCTGCGACCAGACAGCAGACCAGGTCCGCACGCAAGCCCGCCAGATGGCGCGCGATGCCCGCGGATCACAATTCAACGCAGACCAGGCGCGGCAACAGAGCGATCAAATTCGTGAGCGCCTCCAGACCATGCAGCAGGAACATCAGCAACTGATGAGCGGACTTTCCACGCAACAACAAGAAGCAATGCAGAGCCGCATCCAGAACATGCAGCAGATCCGAGAAAGGGTGAATAATCACCTTCAACAGGTAAACACTGCGTTGAACCAGGCCAACCCGGACGCCAAACTCGTCCGCCAGCAGGCCCGTGACATGGAGCAGTCCATGAAAGAGTGGCAGAAGCAGTATCACAAGATGCAGAGCGAGATGGGAGCTGAGATCTGAAGCCGTAAAGCACAGGAGGAAGGGAAATGAAAGGTCTTAACCGTTTAACCTTGACCGCAGGCTTGGCGCTATTTGCTTTGCTGGTCCTCCCCTTTGCCTACGCCCAGCAAGGGCCAGGGCCGGGCCAGCGCGCCAGAATGTACAATCCTGCAAACGAGACGACAGTGAAGGGCACCGTCGAGGAGGTCAAAACCGTTACCGGGCGCCGAGCATGGAGCGCCACCCACCTGACACTGAAAACAGGAGATAAAACCTTCAATGTTCATCTCGGCCCTTCGTCCTTCCTGAAGGAAAAAGGATTCAACATTGCGAAGGGTGATCAGATTGAAGTGACGGGCGCAACGGCAGAGTTCCGGGGCTCCCAGGCCCTGATCGCACGCGAGGTCAAGAAAGGCAGTGAAACCCTTGTCCTGCGTGACGCCCAGGGCATTCCCAAATGGTCACGAGGCAGACGCCGCTGATCCGTTTGTCTTAGAGAGGAAGGGGGAGGACATGCAGGACCGACCTCCCCCTCTTTTTTTGACTTCTCAGACGTCACCTGGCAGGAGAAAAAATCACCGCCGCACCGCCCCCTGAGGCGAGATGTAGCGGGAGCGTGTCCGCTGCCGTCACCTGCTTTGTCTGGATACTGAGGTCTTTTGCATTCTGATTGGCGTTGGGTCCATCAGCAAAGATCTTTGCGCTCCACTTGCCCGTGCCCAGAAAGCTAAGCGGGACAGACAAATCGCGTGACGTCCAATTGGTCATACTGCCCAGAAACCATTCATCACCGTGGCGCCGCACGATGGTGACGTATTCTGAAGGCTCGCCATTCAATACCCGCGTTTCATCCCAAACGGTAGGAGCTTTTTCCAGGAACTCAAAACCAGGCTTTCCGAGATAATCTTCCGGATAATCGGAAACCATCTCCAGCGGGCTCAGATACACAACATACATGGCGAGCTGGTTGGCCCGTGTCCCCTGGCACATCGGCTGAACCTGCCGGGGCTGGAACTGCTCGCGGGTCGCGTTGTTAAAGCATCCGGGAGTGTAGTCCATGGGTCCGGCCAGCATCCGGGTGAAAGGAATGGTGGCCAGATGTGCAGGTGTTTCGCGGCTGCTCCATTTGCTGTACTCCATTCCCATCACGCCTTCGCGCGTGAGCAGATTGGGCCAGGTCCGCCGCATGCCGGCAGGCGGATAAGCCCCGTGGAAATCCACCGCCAGGTGATGCGCGGCGGCGGCCTTCACGGTGCGGTGATAAAAGTTCACCATCTGCTGGTCGTTGCGGTCCATGAAGTCAATCTTCACGCCCGCCACTCCCCATTTTTCAAACAGCGGAAATGCCTGGTTCATCTGCTTGTCAACCGCCGTCCAGTGCATCCAGAGCAGAATGCGCACGTTGTGTTGTTTGGCGTAGGCAAGGATGGCAGGCATGTCAATGGCAGGCACGGTGCGGGTAATATCATCTTGTGGCGACCAGCCGGCATCGATCAACATATAGCGGAGATGAGCCTTGGAGGCGAAGTCAATGTAGTGCTCCATGGTAGCCGTGTTCATGCCGGGCTTGAAGTTGACTCCGCTCGCGTAACTGCCCGACCACCAGTCCCAGGCGGCCTTTCCCGGTTTAATCCACGAGGTATCCGAAAGAGCGGAGGGCGGATTCAGATTCAGAACCAGGCTGTCTGATGCGATCAGCCCGCCGGGGGTCGAATTGACCATCACCACGTGCCATGGGCTCGCCTTGGGCGTGGAAGCAACAACCGCTTCGTCGGAATGGCCCGGCAACGGCGACAGCTTGCTCATCAGGGCGCCGGGAATACCCCGCACACCGCCGAGATACATGCCGGCGTAATCGTCCAGGTCCGCCTCAAGAATGGCCGCCCAGGGGCCGTCAGGCAAATGCACCAGCAAGGGTATGCCGACGATCGAAGTTGGCTTGATGTCATCCAGGCTGATGGGCTGGAACTCGCTTTCATAGCTTGTGGTGTAGCTGCCAAGGTTGAGCGCAAACACGGAGGGATTTCCGGGGAAATAGAAGCCGGTGTCTTCTGACGACAACGTGAACTTGTCCAGCCCATCCTGGCGCGGCAGCGAATAGCGAAACGCAATCCCTGAGTCGTAAGCGCGAAAGATCAGATCGAGGCGGCGGCCGGGGGTCTGGCGCTCCCGCAAGGAGACGGTGAGCTGATTGTAGTGGTCGTGGACATTCCGGACGGCTCCAAAGGCATTGGTCCATGTCGTGTCATGCGACGCTCGTTGAGATCCGGTGACCTCAAATCCCTGGTCCAATGCGGACTGGCCTTTGAAGTCAAGTCCCAGAGGCGAGTCGTTCAGGACCGTCTTGCCCTGAAACGAGACACGATAGTAGGCTCGCTGGCCCGGAAGATAGGGCTGGGGGTTCGACTTCAGCTCGAACGTCAGCGAGAGGTTGCCGTCGGGAGAAGTTACGCTGAGCGGAACTGCTGCAAGTCCGTTCAACGCCACCAGCAACAGTAAGAAACTCCCAAAACAAAGCGGATTGATGACAGCACGAATTCCCTTCTCCATCGGACATTCTCCTTGTTCAACTTTGTCGGGCCGCTTTGCAAAAAAACAGCAGGCTTCGGCGCTCACAACTTTCCGCTGCAATCGGCCGGCTCACGCCGAGAAAATCTTTTTCAGCCGTTCACGAACGCGCCGGTAATTCGGAAATTTTCTTTCCGCTTCATGAAACGCCCGAGAATGGATAACCCGGCGTGAGCCGCGCCGTTCCAGAGGAATGCGGATATGCAGCATTTCATGAAAAACCAGATATTCCACAATATCAAGCGGAATCGATCCCGAGTCGAGACTCTTGCTGATCATGATGGCGTGATGGGCAGGGTCATAACGGCCAAGAACACTGCGCGCGGGCCGTGTGCTCCAGCCGATCCGGCAAGGGGAAAGTTCATCATTGAAAAAACGGTGATTTAACCGCGCGAAGATTTCCGCAAGGTCATAATGCGTGCCCCGGGCAGGAAGCAACCGCACCCGGCTGCGCGTGCGGCGAGCCTCATCCAGGCGGCGGCGCACAGCAGGATCGAAAATGTACGCCATGTAACATTCGCGCGCTTCCTCAGAGGGCCGGCGGCGAAAAAGCTGGGCAAGGAGGATCTCCGCCAGAGCCTCAAACACAATGGGCGGAGCTTCCGCAAGTATATCTGAAATACGAACGCGAGCACGGTTTCCTTGCAGGGCAATGTTGCTGCGTAGGCTTGAAAACGGACAGTACTCGATATGGAAATCCGGGACCGAGCGCCTGATGCCCAGCCGGCGAAACACCCGCGCGAATACAAACTCCATGGATGCGGGCGCAGGCATGGGGAGCAGAAGCTGCCGCGATTCAGAGGGACGGGAACGGGTTCCGAAATGGGGCATCAGTTTTCGCCAGAATCGTCCGGGTTGTCGTTCTTGCGATGCCGGTTTCTCATCTTTTTCTCTTTCCTGTTGAGCTTCTTCTGCTCCTTCCGTTCTTTCTTCAAAGCGCGTCCTTCAGCCTTTGCGCTCTCCGCCATTTCCGGAAACTTCTTCTGCTGTACCGCCAGGGCCTGGGTGGCTCCGTCAAGAGTATCGTTCATATCGGCAATGGCATCGCGAAGCGACATCGAAAAATCACTTGAGCCAGGACCCGGCGAACTCTGGATGTGCCGCAAAACTTCAAGCTGCTTGGGCCCCTCGTCCAGGAGTGCCCGGAGACCCTTCCGCATGTCCCCCTCGTGATCAAACTGATACTGGATCCAGTCCTTTAATTCGCTATCGATGGAAATATACTGGTTGAGCAAATCGTCCATGTTATCCCGGTCGTCGCCGTTGGATTCGCGCACGACTTCCATTCGGCCCAGGCGTTCCTGTTGAAAGGAAAGATAAACCTTGATGCGTTCCGAGGGATCCTGGGCGTCGCGCAGTTTGTCCACTTCGGCGGAAGTCAGGCCGTCCTGACTCTGAGCCCGGGCGCACAGCGGGGCCAGTGCCAGGAGAATAGCCAAACCGAATTCAAAACGCACCCCAAAACGCTTCATGACTGACCAGCGCCCGGGTTAGCCGGCACCGCACTCCTGGGCGGCATCGGACGCTTCTTTTTCCCCCTCGGCGGAACACCATCCGGGAAAATCGCCTCCAGCACCTGATTGTGAACCTCACTGCTTTCCTTTGCGATCTTCCCAATCGTTTCACTTTCAGGATAAGGCACGCGTCGACTCAAGTCTTCAAGGAATCGGTCATCTTCACGCAAGGAAATCTCCAGATCCTTGAAAGCCCGCAGGTGCTTCCCGATGGCGTTGTCGGCGGCTTGCAGGGTTGCCCAGGAATCCCTGGCATAACCCAGGTATTGCCGCAGGAGAGCCCTGCCTTGGGCAAAGTTCCTGTCGTGATAAGCCTTACCAGCTTCCCTCAGCTTAAGTTTTGCCAGGCGAAGCTGCAACCGCGCTTTCTTCCCCGGGTTGGTCTCCCGGCCGGTTTTAGCAATCAGATTCTCTTCTTTATCATTGCTTTGCCCCGGCAGGGCGCGAAGGGAAGGTTGTCCCACAATGGCAAGAAAGGATGCGGCAACAACCATGCGAAACATCGGGCTCATGACCGTTATTATAACGGCTCACGCAACAGGTGCCGAGTGCCTTGCGGACCGGCAGCAGCCGGTCATTGATAACAGGCAGCTTTACGGCAGCCAGGCCGCAAACACCACACAGAATTTCCCGGTGCGGCTAGGCCTCTTCCCTGCCAGCAGAGAAATAATTCGCAAGAAATTTCCCCGTGTAGGATTGCGGGCTGGCGGCAATCTCCTCAGGCGGCCCTGCCGCCACCACATAGCCACCGGCATCGCCACCTTCCGGCCCCAGGTCAATAATCCAATCGGCCGATTTCAGCACGTCCAGGTTGTGCTCGATAATCAGCACGGTTGCGCCGAGCTCGATCAACCGGTGAAAAGCCGCCAGAAGCTTTGCGATGTCATCAAAGTGAAGGCCCGTGGTAGGTTCATCGAAAATGAAGAGGGGCTGGGACGTGGCGGAGTGGGCCATGTGCGCGGCCAGCCGCACACGCTGAGCTTCACCGCCCGACAATGTGGTGGCGGACTGCCCAAGCCGCAGATAGCCCAGGCCGACTTCATCCAGAACATGGATTTTGTGGGCTACGGACGGAATGCCCGCAAAGAAAGTAATCGCCTCCTTCACCGTCATCTGGAGAACTTCATGGATATTCTTCCCCTTGTACCGCACGTCCAGGATGGCTGGTTTGAAACGCATCCCGTGGCATTCTTCGCAGACCAGCTCAATGTCGGCAAGGAACTGCATTTCCACGGTCACGGTGCCATCACCCTGGCAGGTCTCGCAGCGGCCTCCGGGAATGTTGAAAGAAAATTGGCCGGGCGCAAAGTGGTGTTTCCGGGCCTCCGGAGTGGAGGCGAAAGCCTCCCGGATGCCGTCAAATGCCTTGATGTACGTCACAGGATTTGAGCGCGGCGTACGACCGAGTGGTGACTGGTCAACCAGGATAACCTCCGAAAACTTCTCGTCTCCCTCGATGGAATCCAGTTCGGCTTTGGGCGCGGCGTTGCCCCTCCGCGACCTGATGGCGTTGTACATGACATCATGCACCAGCGTTGATTTGCCTGAACCCGACACTCCACTGACACAGACCATGAGGCCGAGAGGAAAATCCACGTCAATGGATTTCAAATTGTGTTGCCTTGCTCCACGGATGCGTAACCACCTCTTGCCAGGCTTCCGCCGCTCCAGCGCCAGGGGCACAGTCATCTCGCCCGTCAGATAACAGGCTGTCAGGGAGTGGGAATCCTTCACCAGACCTTCGTAGTCCCCGGCGTAAACAATGCGGCCGCCGTGTTCGCCTGCGCCGGGGCCAAGGTCCAGAATCTTGTCGGCATGACGGATCATTTCCGGGTCGTGCTCAACCACAAGGATGGTGTTCCCAATATCCCGCAAATTTCTCAGGATGCCGATCAGACGGTCTGTGTCCCTGGGATGAAGACCAATGGAAGGCTCATCCAGAACGTACAGTGTCCCCACCAGGTTAGACCCCAGCGCCGTGGCAAGCTGAATACGCTGAGATTCGCCCCCGGAGAGCGTGGAGGCCAGCCGGTCCAGCGTCAGGTATTCCAGACCCACCTTGTACAGGAAGTCCAGCCGCGAGCGGATTTCTTCCAGCACTCTCTCCGCAACCTTGTTCTGCTCTTCGCTGAGGTTCAGGTGGTTAAAAAAACCACGGGCCTCCTGGATGGACAGTCTGCACACTTCAACGATGTTTTTCCCTTCGATGGAAACGTTGAGGGCCTCACGCCGCAGACGCCCGCCGTGGCATTCGGAACACACGGCGTAGCCCCGGTAGCGGCTGAGGAAAACGCGGATGTGGAGTTTGTACTTCTTGCGTTCAAGATATTTGAAGAAGCCACGGACGCCCCCGAACTCTTCATCGCCATCCATGATCCATTGCTGATGTTTGGGGGCCAGTTTATGGAAAGGCACGTCCAGCGGAACGCCGCGGGCGCGCGCCGCCGACTTCATCTCCTGCTGGAGGGTCCGGTAGCGTGGCTTGGTCCAGGGCTCAATGGCGCCCTCGCTGAGCGTTTTTTTCTTGTCCGGAACAACCAGGTCCGGGTCAAAGTCAATCGTGTTCCCGAACCCCTGGCACCGGGGGCACGCACCGGCGGGATTATTAAAAGAGAAAAACGACGGCTGCGGCTCCGGAAAAACAATCCGGCATCGCTTGCACTCAAAGCGCTCATTGAAGCTCAGTCCCTCCGCCTTCCCATCAGGTGTTTGTGGCAGCAGGCTGATGATGGCTTCGCCTCCCTCGCGATAGCAGATTTCCACGGAATCAATGAATCGCTGGCGAATATCAGGGCTCACCGCCAGCCGGTCAACCAGGGCGTAAACGGGTTGGCGGAAGTCAATATCAAGCAGCGACTCCGGAGTGGAGAACTCAAAGATCCGGTCGTTCTGAAAAAGGCGATTAAACCCCCGCTGGCGAAGCAGAAACAGATGATGCTTGAGGGAATCGCTGACACCAGCAGAGGCCGTGCCGGCTGCCTTTTTTGAACCCGCTGAGGTCTTTTGCTTACGCGTGCGCCCGCGCGAGGACGACTTCCTGCCCCGGGCGGGCTTTTCCTCGGCCGCAGGCGCCGCCACCGGCTCCGGGTTCACCCGGAACAGGACGTAAAACCTGCACCCCTCTTCGAGGCCCAGAATCTGGTCGGCAATACCGTCCACATGGTCTTTTTGAACCACCTGGCCGCACTGCGGGCATCGAGTCGTCCCGATTCTCGCAAAGAGGAGACGAAGATAGTCGTAGATTTCGGTTGAAGTCGCAACGGTCGAGCGCGGGTTGCGCGTCATGTTTTTCTGCCGGATGGCAACAGCCGGGGCGATGCCATCGATGTCGTCAACGTCCGGCTTTTCCATCCGTTCCAGGAACTGTCGCGCATACGCGGAAAGCGATTCCACGTAGCGGCGCTGTCCTTCCGCGTAGAGCGTATCAAAAGCCAGACTGGATTTGCCGGAACCCGAAAGACCGGTCACCACGGTGAGGCGGTTGTGGGGAATCTCACAGTCCACACCCTTCAGATTGTGCACGCGGGCCCCGCGCACAACAATCGCGCCGTTCTCAGCCTGGCCCTCCGGCAGTTGGTCAAGCAGACCGACCGGCGAACCTTTCGGAACGCGCCCGGCGTCATGAGAGGAAGGGTCCTGAACGGGACGAACTGCGGCACACTGCTTCGGAACCCGCTTTTTCATGCTTTTCCTTGGAATCTTGCGTACCTCCCGGCCCCATCAACGCCCTTCAGGGGAACACAGATCGCATCCGCGCTGCATGTCCAAACTTCTAATTATAGGTTGGTGAGGCCCTGGAGGCAAAGCAAAGGGCGGACCAGAATCAGGAAGCGTTATCGGTGAAGTGGCCAGATAAGGCCGTACAGTGACAACTCAGGGCGAGGAAGAAGAGCGGCTTTCATTCCTACTGGCAGCTACTTGGATCGGGCTTCCCACTTTGTGCGCAACGCGTCATGCAGCCGGTTGCGGACTGTATTCGGAAGCGGAAAGAGTTTGCCATCGCAATAAAGTTGAATGGTCTTCTTCGTCGTGTCAAAGACAACCTGGCAGTGATGGCAGCACTTGAGATGTACTTCCAGCATGCGTTTCAGTTCATCGTCCACATTGCCGTCGAGGTAACCCGTAATTTGTTTGAGCGCGTCTTTACAATTCACCTATGCTTAACCTCGTTTAAGAATCTTGCTTAACTCCTCGCGAAGGCGAAGGCGTGCCCGGAAAAGGCGCGCTTTCACCGCACCTTCAGACAAGTTCAGCATTTCCGCGGTCTCCTCCGTGGAAAGACCTTCCACATCCCGGAGAAAGAAAACCGTTCGAAAAGTCATGGGCAGAGCGCGCGCAGCGCTTTGCAGGATGTTTTCTAGTTCCGTCCGCTCCATTTCCTGCTCCGGATTGGGCCGCCAATCCGCAAACTCTCTTGGGATCACCTCGCCGTCATCATTCGAGGCATCCTCCATCTGCACTTCTTTGCTGCTGCGCCGTTTCCGGAGCTTCATCAGTCCCTGATTGATGGCAATCCGCACAATCCAGGTATAGAAACGGGAATCTTCACGGAAATTCGGCAGATGCTCAAAAGCCTTCAGGAAGGTTTCCTGAAGCATATCTTCAGCATCCTCGGGATTCCCCGTCAGGTTCAGGCCAAGGCGATAAATCTTCTTTTCATACCGGTTGACTAATTCTTCAAAGGCCTCATAACTGCCGGCCTTCGCCTCAGTCACCAGGACAGATTCATCCTTGACAAGACCAGTATCGGGAGAGTTTGCCATTATAAATCCAGGATTCCTTTCGGAAATGTTCTCCAAATAAAGACTACCATGTCTCATCTCTCATTGAGATGTCTTCGAATTGAAAAAGATACCAACGGAGTCGCGGAATGGGAAACGCCCGCGGCGCTAGTGCACACTTTCCGGCCCGAGGTTGCGAATTCTGCCAGCCTCGGCCAGAATAGCAGAGCGCTGCCGGCCTCCACCCCAGGCAGCGGTTTGTGCGCAGCGCCACGGAGAATAACCATGCAGCAAGGACCAAATTTATCGCCTGTGCTGGTACAACCCCTGCAACCCTTTGATTTTCATCGTACCCTGAAGTTTATTCTGAGCCCCCCTGCAGGCCTGACCGGCCGGGGCTTTGAACCCCTTATGGACCACTTCCAGGACGGTGAGTACCGGCGCGCCGTCAGAATTGACGGGCAGCCGGTCTTGTACGGAGTGTCGGAGGAACGGATTTTGAACACTCCTGCGCTGAGTGTCAGGGTATTGAAGGGGCCAGGTGGCGGGAGAGCCCGCCATCGCGTCCGCCAGATGGTGGCACGGCAATTTTCTACGGCCCTTGACCTGGCCCCCTTTCACCGGATGGCCAAGAGCGACAAGGTACTCTCAAAACTGATAAAACACTTTCGCGGCATGCGCATTCCGCAAGCACCCTCCGTGTATGAATGCGTGGTATGCGCCATCCTGGAACAACAAGTGAATCTGAGCTTTGCCCACCAGGTGAAAAAAGCGCTGGTTGAAACCTACGGCAACACGATTGAGTTCGAGGGCCGAGACTATCACGCCTTTCCGGAGCCGCACACGCTGGCCTCGGTAACACCTGCTGAATTTCGAAGCCTCCAGATTTCCGGACCCAAGGCCCGGTACATCATTGGCATTTCACGCGCCGTGGCCGACGGCAGGGTTCATCTGGAAGGATTGCGATTTGTGGCGTCGGATGAGGCTCGCGCGTTGTTAGTGGAACACAAGGGAATCGGTCCGTGGACGGCGGAGTACGTCTGCCTGCGGGCTCTTGGAAAACTGGATCACCTGCCTTCAGCCGACGTCGGACTGCAAAAGGCCATCCAGCTTTTCTACCGCCTGCGCAAAGCGCCCACCTCCGCCAGAATCGAGCAGATCGGGAAAAAATGGGCGGGGTGGCGAAGTTATGCCACTTTCTATCTCTGGCTGACCTACTGGGAACAGGCGGATTGGAAAGAGCGTCTGATGACGGAAATCTATTCAGGGAACAGGACCCGAATCCAATGAAAAAACAATCTGATAACTTCACCGGCTCCGTCCTTCAGGAGGTGCGCCATCTTCTGGTGGAGACTTACACTCCCCGCATCGCCCACTGCCTGAAGATGCTTTCGGAAGAAGAAATCTGGTGGCGGCCCAACCGGGCGTCCAACAGCGTGGGGAATCTGGTTTTACATCTGCAGGGAAATGTGCGGCAGTGGATCATCAGCGGACTGGGCGAGCGGCCGGACCAGCGCAATCGTGACCGCGAGTTTGCGGAAACCGGCTCGATTGCACGCCGTGCCCTTCTGGGCGGATTGCGCAAGACCGTCAAGGAAGCTGAAGAGGTTCTGGAAAACCTCGGCCAACATGACCTCCTGCGCAAGTTTTCCATCCAGGGCTACAGCGTCACCGGGCTCCAGGCCGTATGCCAGGTTGCCGAGCATTTCGCCTTTCATGCCGGACAGATTATCTTTGTCACGAAGCTCAAATGCGGGAAGGATTTAAGGTTCACGCGGTTGCCTGCGCAAGAGAAGACCGCAACGGGAAATTAACTGTTGTTTGAGACTTTCCCGTGCTCTCGCCAGCAGCTGCCGAGCACGGGTAAACTTGGAACCTGCACATGCGCAGCCCAGGCTAGAATTGTCGAACCTTGTTAGCCAGAAGCACCCGGGTTCCCGCCGGAATCTGAACTCCGTTAAGAGTACTCCCGCTGAGATCAAGATACATCTGCCCACGGGCCAGCATGGGGGTGGTGGGTGAAAGCGTACTCAAACCGCTGGTATTCTCAAAAACCGTCTGAGCATCCGTCACCACCATGAAAGGATTGCTGCTGAGAAGGCCTCCGCACGGAGCCATCTGGAACGCGCCCGTCTTGTTGTCAGAGCCGGGTGACCCCGCCAGTGAAGAAAACATTCCCTGGACACTCTGAAAGCGCGGATAAACCGAGTTTGCCTTGACCGTGGTTGTCCCACCGGACGCTTTGGAAAAGACGCCATGCACCACAACTTCCTGCCCGGGCACAATCGTATTGGCAGCAAAGGTGAGGTTGCCGCTGGAGGCCAGGCTGTTCAGCCCGGGGGAAAGCAGCAGGGGATTAAACGTGGTGGGCTGAGAAACGTAAACCGTAACTGGCGTGCTGTTGGGAACGTTCGTGGCGTCAGGAGGCTCCGTCTCACGCACGAGCATGTCAAATTGAGTGACGTTTCCATTGCCGTCTCTTG
>Ga0315535_1000575_pt1 | contig 25923 bp, 20 predicted proteins | sample SalMarSW160220MG_2_FD_203092 | JGI IMG/M metagenome (GOLD analysis project Ga0315535, IMG submission 203092) | Salt marsh sediment microbial communities from the Plum Island Ecosystem LTER, Massachusetts, United States - Salt Marsh Sediment SW1602-20 ... | reverse complement strand
GACAATGCTTCCCAACTCAACAGCAGTCACATCTTTCAAGCTACCCCCAAACGAACCTACGGCCGTGCGAACAGCGCTCGCTATAACCACTTCACGCATAAAATCTCCTTTATCTATCTGTCTTAATAGCCCAAGATATTAAAATTTGTGTCAAGTTTATATAAGATTACATGATTCCAGAAAGTTATCTTATGATACCGGATGCTGGTCTCTGGATACTGGATTTTAAAAAGAATTATTATATTCATATCGAGCATCCAGTATCCAGCATCGCTTTGCCCTATTCAATTGGATATTGGTATCATCAGTTCGTGGTTTTAAAGTAAAGCTTTGCAAGATACTATCCTGGTTTCTTGTTTAAATCCTTGACAAGAACGGCAATGTCTTCATAGTTTTTATCATAGAGAATTTTCACAAAGTTTTTCAACGTTGCTTCCTGGACGAAACCATTTTTTTCAAAGGCCCGGGTCACATAGGTCCTGGAGGCAATAACCTTTGCGCAGAGTTTATCGAGATTGAACTGAAGAGCCAATTTTGAGAGCTCTTCTAAGAGAAGAGAGCCCAGCCCACGCTGTTGAAACTCTGCAGCCACGGTGATCCTTATTTCACCCACGTGCCTTCCCCACCCAAATGTTTCCCTGTGAAGGGTTGCGTTTGCAAGTATCCTGTTTTCGTGTTCTGCCAGTATTGGCAAAACTCTATCGTGGTTTAAATCACGGCACCATTTTTCGATAAGAATTCTGTTTGTCGCATCGTTTCTCAAATATCTTCTGTCCTCTTCAGGCAGCGAAATGAAAAACCGGTAAAGCGCATCTTGATCGTCCCTGGCCATTGGCCTCAGGATACAAATCAAACCGTCCGGCAAGGTGATCTCTTTGGGGTATTCTTCCAGCATATTCTCTCCTCGATTTGATAATTTCTTAATATTCCAGCATTCCAATTGGAGCGAAGCCCTAAATTCAATGTATTGAAAATTCCTTATTTATTCTTTTTAGTTTTCAATGCCGGTTTGGTTTGGGTCGCCTTCTTTATTGCAACACTTTTTTTCCGAGACGTCTTTTTTATTTTGAGCTTCTTTTTATCCGCCGTCCTTTGCTTTAGCCATTGGGCGATCCTGGGTACAAATTCTTTTTGACACTTGGAACTTACGTAAATACCGATATGGCCTGTATCAAGACAAACGTTCTCGGTATCTTTGCTGCCCACTTTACTTATAAGGGGTTCACAGGCTTCCGGGGGTACAAGATGGTCGTATTTGCCGTAATAGTTCAAAAGGGGCATGGTGATTTTCTTAAGATCCACAACTTGCCCGCCAACTTCCATCTTGCTCTGGATGAGTAGGTTCTTTTGGTAACAATCCCGGACGAATTGCCGGAATGTTTCCCCCGGCACATCCGGGCTGTCAAAAATCCATTTTTCCATGCGGACAAAATTTTCCACGAAATTTTTATTGTCCATGTTTTCTAAAAACCCCACGTATTTGTCGATCATCAGCCGGGCGGGATTAAGGAGCAAAAACGCTAAATTCATTATATCTCCGGGGATATTGCCATAAGTATCCACAATCTGATCTACATCCATATCCCTCATCCAGATATGCAAAAGCCCCTTATTCGTTTCGAAATGGGTCGGGGTGACCGTTAAAACCAGGTTTTGAACCTTTTCAGGATGAAGGGCCGAATAAATTACACAAAAGGTACCGCCCATGCAAATTCCCATCAGGTTGATCTTGTCCAGATTGTGTTTTTTGAGGATAAAATCCACAGCGTTGTCTATATACCCGTTAACATGATCATCAATTGTGAGATACCTGTCTTTGCGAGTGGGGTAGCCCCAGTCGATCATATAAAGGTCTATGCCTTCCTGTAAAAAATTTTGCACAACGCTCTTACCCGGCTGGAGGTCAAGCATTGTTTCCCGGTTGATCAGCGCATAAACCAAAAGAAGCGGTCTATTAAGCTGAATTTTGGTTGCCGGCGTGTAATGCTTGAGTTTTACCCGGTCTTCTTCATAAACAATATCGCAAGGCGTGGTGGCGATTTCTGTTTCAAGAGGCCCGAGCAATACTTCCGGGGCCTTTTCGGCACGCGTCCGGGCCTTTTCCGCATCCTCGGCCAGTTTTGAAAGGATCAGATCAATGGCTATTCTGGGTTGAGTCATAAAATCACCCCCAATTCGATTTTGGATTCTTGAATTCGGAATCATATTCCATACTGTTTTAATGTAACTAAAACAGATTATACAGGATTTTCATTTTTTCTTTTCAAGTTCTTTTATTCGCTTTTTTAAAAGGTAAATTTCCTTATATAGGTCATCCATCTCTTTATGGGTGGGAACAGGAAGCATATTCAGAAAATCCTGGAGAATCTCTTTTTTTACTGCCGAAAATTCCGACATTGCATTAAGCGTCTTGTTCAGTGACTGTGTGTATTCGGACGATTGTAACAAAATCATGTATTGGCCTTCCAGTATTTTTATCCATATCTGGTAATATTTTTTTGAATCTTCAGGAAGGTCTCCCTTATCCGCTAATTCCGTCAGCTTTTCCTGTAAGACCTGGAATGATTGTTCCATGGGCAGTAATAAAAGACGAGAAAATTCAGTGACTGCGGTTTGATAAATGTTAAATTTGTCCATCGACCGGATCATTTTTTCCTGATAAAATCGAGTCAGTCCCAATTGAGGAATTTTGAAAAACTTTCTGAATTCTTGTTCGTACAGTTGGGTCCATGCCTTGAATGCATCTTCTTCTATGTTATAGGTTCTGGCGGATTCCTGTAACTTACCGGTACCTTCCAGCCACTGCTTCTGAAAATTCACGAAAGTCTTGGAACCTGTTTGTGCTGTTTTCAAGAAAATTTCCGGCAGCATACCGGCTCCTTTCAAGAGGGTTTCCATGGTTTCCGGTTCACTCATAACCTGTGAAAATGCTTGCCAGGTTTTTTGGGCGGTATCCCATGATTCCTGCATCCGTGGCCTTTTTCCATCTTTTATTGAATCCGGTGTCATACCGGTTGTCTTATGGAAAGCGCTCCACATCCAAGCCATGGGGTCCCATAATTCCGTGGTCATCTTCATCCAATCCGCAAAAAAAGTTTCCGGGCCTGTCTTCTCCTGTGATTTATCCGTCATCATTCACCTCGTTTTATGAAACAAAAATTCTTTCTATATTTTTTCTACCTGTACACCAGGAAATGTCAACAAAAAAAAACATTTAAATAAAGGCATGAGATCCTTAGCGTTAATGACTGGGGGAATTGCCTATAGGTCGGGATTTTTCCCTATAAAAATGAACCTTTTATCTTATGGACATATTTTTCAGAAAGTTTTATAAAATCTGAAAAAATAAAAAGCGCGGGAGGCTACATTTTTGCGCTTGTGTTGGGTGGTTCTTCAATTGCGAAGAACCACTCTTTTAATTGCCTTGTCTTTAAGCTCATCTCAATATGTTTTAGGTCAACAATTCCGCTTAACATTTAAAACAATGCACATAAACTTTTTAATTATGCTTCGGTTTTCCGTGTGATCCGGATTAGACTATTCGGCAATTAACATTTATAAAATTTAATTCAAGGAGGCAAACATGAGTGGCAGTGTTTATAAAATCATAGAATTGGTGGGAACAAGTGAAACTTCCTGGGAGAAAGCTGCGGAAAATGCAGTAGCAAGAGCAACTAAAAGTTTGCGAGATTTAAGAGTTGCGGAAATCACAAAACTGGATATGACAATTAATGATGGAAAGGTCGTATCTTATCGTGCCAGAGTCTCGATTTCTTTTAAATACGAAGGTTCCTGATTTATCGCGATATCCTCTCCATAACAATATTTTTGTGATAAATTTGGAAATCGTCAAGGAATAATAGAAAAAAAATCGGCAAATAACTGTTTTGAAGGGGTGTCACTTGTTGCGCCCCTTTTTTTTAGTCAAATAAGCTGGCGCTAAGAGGTAAACGTCTCAGAATGTTTATAACTTGCTGTAAATAAAACAGGCTATTGTGTCGTTGAACTTTTGCCTCACATATGAAATGATGAAATAGTGGAATAATGGTTTATAGGAGTATATTCAAATGCCCAAAAAACCAACCTATAAGGAATTGGAACAACGGGTAAAAAAGTTAGAAAAAGAAGCCATCGGATGCAAGCAGGTAGAGGAAGCGCTGAGGAGAAGTGAGGAAAAGTACAAAACACTTACAACAAACTCCCTTACCGGTATTTTTATTCACCAGGATGGAAGATTTGTATTTGTTAATGATAGATTCGCCAAATTACATGGGTATACAACAGAAGAATTACTGGGAATGGAATATAAGGCGCTGATTCACCCGGATGACAGGGAGGTTATGACAGAAAGAGCGTCCAAAAGGTTGAAAGGTGAATCTGTTCCTTTTCAGTATGAGGTTCAAAGGCTCAAAAAAGATGGGGGAACCCTTTGGTGCGAAATGATTGCAGCTTCCATCGAATATAGAGGGAAGCCTGCTATAATGGGAAATATAGTGAACATCACCAAACGAAAGCAGGCAGAAGAACATGTTCGCACTCTCACCCAACAACTGATGAAGGCCCAGGAAAATGAGCGTCAGCGAATTGCCCGTTATCTACACGACAATGTGGCACAAGACCTTTCCCTGGTGAGAATCGGCTGTGAAACACTTTTTGATAATTATCCATCCATATACATTGGGATAAGGCAAAAACTTTCGGAATTGTCAACAATACTCAAAAGATCAATATCGGCTCTCAGGAATTTTGCTTATGATTTACACCCTCCCGGTCTGGAGCAATTGGGATTGGTCCGGACGGTTTATCAATATTGTGAAGAATTTGCCGAGAAAAATAAGATAAACATTAATTTTTTCGCTGCCGGCATGGATGATTTGACAATTCCCTTTGACACGGAGATCAATCTGTATCGCCTTATCCAGGAGGCCCTCTGGAATATTAAAAAGCATGCGGATGCCGCCAGTGTAACCCTCAAAATGGTCGCTTCTTTTCCATACATCATCCTGCGCATAGAGGATGATGGTAAAGGATTTGATATCAAAGACCGGATGGTATCGGCCATCAAAGAGAAACGGATGGGACTTCGAAGTATGGAGGAAAGAGTCGGCCTTTTGAACGGAAAAATGAAGATTCAATCTCGCCCGACGGAAGGCACAAAAATATGGATTGAAGTTCCCTATAAGGAGCAAAATCATGTCCGACAAAAAGAGCATATTGATTATTGATGACCACCCTCTTTTTAGGGAAGGGCTTAAGGCAATTATAGAGCGCGATTCTCGTTTTGAGGTGGTTGGTGAAGCCGGGAATGGGCGAGAGGGGCTTCAACTGACCAAAAAACTCAAACCGGATATGATTATAGTGGACATATCCCTGCCGGATCGAAGCGGCATTCAACTGACTGGAGAAATTCGAACTCTTTTGTCGACAACACGCATTTTGATTGTCAGCATGCATTCTAAAATTGATTATATTGCCGAGGCATTTCAGGCCGGAGCAACCGGATATGTGGTCAAAGAATCTGCCTCTGAAAGGCTTTTGCAGGGGCTCGAATCTGTTGCAAGAGGTGATTATTTTCTTGACAGCTCGGTTTCCCATGCGGTGGTTGAAAATCTTATGAAATCTCCGTTAAAAGAGGCAAAAATTACAGATGCCGATTACGATACGTTGACGCCGCGGGAGCAGGAAGTTATGCGCCTTCTGGCAGAAGGGTTGTCCAGCAAAAAAGTTGCTGAAAAGCTTTTTATCAGCCCCAAGACCGTTGAAAACCACCGTTCCAACATTATGAACAAGCTCGGTCTTCACAATACCATTGAATTGATTCGCTATGCCGCAAAGCTCGGCCTGATTGACGTTGACCTCTGGAAAGAATAAAGGATCAAGGTTTATCCTGCTATTGCGGGATAAGTTCCCACTCCCCAGGAATTTTTCCTATTAAAATAAGCACTTCTATCTATAGACGAAGCAGATTTTTTACATAATAATAAATGCATATTATGGATCACTTAAGATAGAGGAGGAAATATGATTTCTTCTCCATGTAAAAATTGTCTCAGAAAAAATCTGCCTAAGGAAGATTGCGCCAAAAACTGCAAGTTATTGAAAGCCATACAGGATATTCATGTATCTACTGAAAAATGGAACGTTGGAAGTGGAATAGATTATACCGAAGAATACAATTATACACTACCGTCTTCGATTTCAGAAAGTTCTCTCTCGTTTTGATCCATATAATGTAAAACTGTTTTTAGAAAAGAAGCGATCCATTATAATTTAAAATAACCTGGAAAAGGTGTTGTTTTAAAACCGCATGGGTTTCGCCGTGAATAAAAATTCCGAGACATAACATTAACGGATTTATGTCATTCATAAAAAATCAAAAGTGTTCGAGCAACGCTGGAAATCTGAAGAGGGACGAAAAGATAACTACAGCGTCATCCTCCAGGTCGGAACCGGATGTTAATAAAAAGAGTTTTCTTGATATTACGACCCTGATTAGAAGTATTCAGCGCGCTGAAGGTAATCCGGACTGCTTCCAAAAAGGAATTGTGGATTGCGATCAGTTCGGCTGCAATTGGCGTTCCTTCTGTCTGGAAGAGCAACCTGTTTTGAAAAAAGACGAGGCATAGGTAGAACTGAGAAATAACACCGAAAGTGAGCACCTGTTTTTTTACCCCCCCTGTATGCCATTGCCAGTGGCTTAGCCGAGTCAACGGATCGGATGTCTTAACTGGATAGATTTGGAGTAAAGACCTTTGAAAAACGCCCCCTTTTGCCCAATTCCGGCGTCAGTCTTAAATTTTAATCCTCAAAATACTCAATGTATTCGTGCCTGCCCCGTGAAATGCGAAGCCTATTTCTCTGGGGTGGTTAAAATTTTCGCTTTCCTTGGTCTTGAACCCCGGTTAAATATTAAATACGGATTTAACAGGGCAGGCAATTTTGAACATTTTTCAAAGGTCTTGAATATCTTATGGCAAATATACTTATTATAGATGACCAGGCCTGGGTAAAGGATCTGTGTAGAGAAAGCCTGACCGGTCAAGGATTCACTGTTTCAACAACGGATGATGTCGAGTCCGTGATGGATAACATTTTATCGTTTAACCCCCATATCGTACTCCTGAACCAATACTTAAAACATGGATTTCTCGTATGGGATGTTTTGCAGGGCATTAAAATACAAAATCCAAACCTTCCGGTACTTATCGTTACCCCCCACGACAAACATTTGTTTGATCCTCATCTTTCACAAGCAGACGGGTATCTGGTTAAAAGCCATACTGCCGCCCATGAACTCAGAGAGAAAATTTCCAATTTATTAAATTAGTTGCCTGTCATTCGAATAACTTCTCAATAAATGATGGACCCCCGATCTCCTCTCAACAATTGTTTCCTTTTCCTTTGACACCCTATGGATATTATTTTATATTATTAATTTTTTGATACATAATCCTATTGTTTTCAAACCAAACAGTGACGCCCGATGGATAATTCAAATTGGGTCAGCCAAGATCCTGCGCCGGGAATACACATTCTTATATTTAGAGGCGATACCCGGACATTTAATCTCTCCCTTTCACATCCCGGAAAAGGAAATGCATGGCTTCGTACCAACATCGGCCATGCCCAAACTGCCAGGCAGGAAATCGTCAGCAAAGTAGATAAAGATAAGCCGCCCCTGGGTCAGGACTGGTTTGACATTCCCATGAGTCGTGTTGATGGGAAAAATTTTACGATTACCCTTCATTTTTGTGAAGTCGGGCATTTTGAAGCCAAATGTTTCTTTTTGAGTGAAAAGGAGACCATCCCGTTGTGGCCGGAGGGTCCTAATGTCGCCATCAACGTGGAACCGGCACACACCTGCTGTTCAAACAGCATTTATAATGCATTTGTCCGGCAGTTCGGTCCAAACAAAACCGGTAAGTTCTTTTCCGGGACAGATGAAGATTCGATCCGGGCTCTTGATAAAAACGGATACACGGTCATCCCGCCGTCAGGAACCTTTCGTGATTTGATAGGAGAACTGGATTTCATTATCGGCGAGCTTGGGTGCCGAATAATTCAGTTGCTCCCGATACATCCTACTCCCACTACCTATGCTCGCATGGGACGGTTTGGAAGTCCGTATGCAGCACTCAGTTTTACAGCTGTGGATCCGGCTTTGGCCGAATTTGACCCTAAGGCAACTCCTCTTGAACAGTTCATAGAGCTGATAGATGCAATCCATGAACGTCATGCCATGGTTTTTATTGACATCGCCATCAACCATACGGGCTGGGCCGCCGGTCTTCATGAAACCCATCCTCAATGGCTTGTCCGGAATCCGGACGGCCAGATCGAAATGCCGGGCGCCTGGGGCGTGGTCTGGGCAGACCTGACGAGTCTCGACTACACCCAAAAAGACTTGTGGCAATTTATGGCCGATGTTTTTATTACATGGTGTCGACGGGGGGTGGACGGATTCCGGTGCGATGCGGGATATATGATTCCGGTTCCTGCCTGGAAGTATATTGTTGCCGCTGTCAGGGATCAGTATCCTGATACAATTTTTCTTCTGGAAGGGCTGGGAGGAAAAATTTCTGCAACCCGGGATATCTTGAACAACGCCAATTTCAACTGGTCCTATTCCGAGCTTTTTCAAAACTATGACCGCAGCCAGATTGAAACCTATCTTCCGGGAGCCAATGAGATCTCTGTAAGTGACGGAATAACGGTACATTTTGCTGAAACCCACGATAACCTTCGTATGGCCGCTCAATCTAAAGTCTTTGCTCGGATGAGGACCGCACTGTGCGCGCTTTGCAGTTATCAAGGGGGCTTTGGCTTTGCCAACGGGGTGGAATGGTATGCAACGGAAAAGATCAACGTCCATGAAGCAACTTCACTGAACTGGGGCGCTGCAACCAATCAGGTGAAACATATCCGTCGCCTCAATACTCTGCTCAACATACATCCGGCATTTCATGACCGAACGGAACTGAAAATGGTCCAGCAGGGGGATGGAAATTGTATGGTCATATTGCGACACCATGTGCCGTCAGGGAAAAAGCTTCTTATTGTGGCGAATCTGGATGATCGGCGTCAAACGTTAGCATCCTGGAATCCTCAGGAAACAGGCATGGATGCCTCTGCATTTGTGGATCTTATTTCCGGTGAGGAAATAGCTATTGCCGGGTCTGACGGAAACCAGTCATTACTTCTGGATTCCGGTCGGGTTCTTTGTTTTACCGATGACCGAAATGATATGGATCTTGTTGGCGAGGCTGAATCTAAAACCGCCTTATATCCGGAGCGAATTAAAAGACAGTGCCTCCGTGCCAAGGCCATGGATGTGCTGCATTTTTATAACGGCGCTCGGGATCCGGGCAAATTTGAACCGGATACGGCGGTGGGAAAGCTGGCGGAAAATCCCTTGGAGTACTGCCGCAGTCTTAACCCGTTCAGCAGTGAACCTCGGGTGATAACCTGGCAATGGCCCCGTGATAAACAGCGGGAAGTCATGGTGCCTCCGGACCATTTTCTAATGGTTCGCGCCGATAGGGCTTTTCGCGCCAGGATCATGGAGGAAAAGCGGTGCCTGTACCATGAAGAAAGTCTGCAGTGTATGGACGGATCGTATTTTACGCTTTTTTCACCCCTTCCTTCGCCCAAGACTCATCGCTCGTATACCCTGAAGTTGTCGGTTTATACGCCAGGTGATACTCAACATATTGACGCGCCGCTTCTTTTCCTACCCCGGCCGGAGGATGTAAGGGTGAACCGGATCTATTACCGGCCGGATCTGTCGAGATATTCACCCCTTCTGCTCGGCACCAACGGTTACGGAGGCATGCTTCGGGCGGCGGTTTCCTGGGGAAAGCTTGCCAGCAGGTATGATGCCCTTCTGGCAGCAAATATGAACCCTGAGATCCCTGAAGATCGCTGGGTAATGTTTACACGATGCCGGGCATGGCTGGTGTATCAGGGCTATTCACAGGAAATCTGCGATGATTGCTTTGATTCTTTTTGTTTCCAGTCCCGTGGCCGAGGCCTGTGGCGATATCAGGTGCCCACAGGCCAGGGAGAACATGTCTTTCTGACCATAGGTGTGGAGATGGTTCCCGGAAAAAATTCCATGCGTATGGTTTTTATCCGCGATTCAGCAAAAAGCAGGCAGGGAATGCTGGCAGATCATGAGCCGGTCCGGCTCATCCTGCGTCCGGATATTGAAAGCCGCAATTTTCACGAGACCACTAAGGCATTTCAGGGACCGGAGCATTTCTGGCCCGGAGCTGTGAGATCGGATAAAGACGGCTTCACATTTGTGCCGGAGCAGGAACACCAGCTGGATTTGAAGATTTCAGATGGTTCTTTTGTATGGGAGCCGGAATGGCAATACATGGTACACCGGTCCATAGAGGCTGAACGGGGTCTGGACGCGGATTCGGATCTGTTCAGTCCGGGGTATTTTTCTTCGTTTCTGGAAGGAAAAGAATCCGTAACGCTGAGCGCCTCTATTACGGGTGCCCAAAATTCCCGTGTTCCGAATCAAAAACCCCGGGTCCGTGATATGGAACCGGAACTTGTTGAAAAAAGAAGGTTTTGCAAACCGTATGAAGCGTTAACAACAGCGCTGGATGATTATGTAGTAAAAAGGAACGATTTGAATACGGTAATTGCCGGATATCCTTGGTTTCTGGATTGGGGAAGGGACGCCTTGATTTTTGTCAGGGGGTTGCTTGCAGCGGGAAAAATGGACGAAGCGCGTTCTATCCTGAATCAGTTCGGACAGTTTGAAAGCAACGGAACGATCCCTAATATGATCCGAGGCAAAGATGCCGGAAACCGGAACACTTCTGACGCGCCGCTATGGTTTTTTGTCGCATGTGCCGATCTGGTCCGAATCCAAGGAAATGAAGATTTTCTGGATTCAACGTGTGGTGATCGAACCATTCGTGATATTCTTTTTTCCATAGCCAATGCGTATGAGAAGGGCACGCCCAACGGTATACATATGGACCCGGAATCGTGTCTTGTTTTTAGCCCGACCCATTTTACCTGGATGGACACCAATCACCCTGCAGGCACCCCCCGGCAAGGGTATCCCATTGAAATTCAGGCGCTCTGGTTTGCCGCACTATCCTTTTTATCACTAATTGACCCCTCTGGGGATGCCGGCGACTGGACCGATAAATCTTCCCGGGTTCAAACGTCAATTTCTAACCTCTATTGGCTCGAAAAATCAGGTTACCTGTCCGACTGCCTCCATACGGATTCGGGAAAACCGGCCGCACAGGCGGATCCTGACGATGCCTTGAGGCCGAACCAGCTTTTTGCGGTAACGCTTGGTGCTGTCCCCGACCCTGCGATTTGCCGTAAAATCGTGGCGGCATGTGAGGAACTGCTGGTCCCCGGAGCGGTTCGGAGCCTTGCGGACCGACTGGTGAGCCGACCGATGCCGATTTATCATAATGGAAGAACCATTAACAATCCCCATCATCCTTACCAGGGGCAATATTCTGGAGAGGAAGATTTAAAACGCAAACCCGCATACCATAACGGCACTGCCTGGACATGGCTGTTCCCCAGTTATTGTGAAGCATGGGTAACAGCTTACGGAGATAAAGGAAAAAACACGGCGTTCTCATGGCTGGCAAGCAGCGCCCGACTCGTATCCCAGGGGTGCGTAAGCCATTTGCCGGAAATCATAGACGGAGATTTTCCCCACCGGCACCGGGGCTGTGATGCACAGGCATGGGGGGCAAGCGAATTTGTAAGAGTATGGAAGCTGCTCCAAGCTTTGGATTGACTATTTGATAATAATTGAGTACTTTATCCATGACCAACAATCAATGACAAAGGATAAATAAATATGAGTTTTTTACAAACATTTCAAGTATTTCCGTCAATTCCAGAATCCCTTTCTTTTCTTCAGGTTCTGGCACGCAACCTTTGGTGGTGCTGGCATATGGATGCCATTGAACTTTTTCGTCGAATAAGTCCCCGGCTCTGGGAAGCGTCCGGTCGAAATCCCATCGTATTTCTAACCTTAATTCCCCAAGAACAACTGGAGGAACTGTCAAAAGACGAAAGCTTTCTGGCGCATCAGCAACGGGTGGAAGAACATTTTGTGAACAATTTAACCCCTGAGGATCCCGGCGAATCTTCATACGGTAAAGAGGGGACTATTGGATATTTTTCCATGGAATTTGGAATTCATGAAAGTGTTCCCCTGTTTGCAGGCGGTCTCGGAGTTCTGGCCGGTGATCACTTAAAGGCGGCTTCCGACCTTACCCTTCCCTTGATAGGGGTAGGCCTTCTCTACCGGCATGGCTATTTTCACCAGTTTTTGGATCATGAGGGGTGGCAGCAGGAGGAATATCCGGAAATCGATATTTATCACCTGCCTGTGAAACGGGTAAAGGATGGCTCAGGAAATGAGCTAATCATCTCGGTCACCGGACCCGAGGGCGAAATCCGAGCCGTTGTCTGGAAAATCATGGTGGGACGCATTCCTCTTATTCTTCTGGATACCAATTTGCCGGAAAATTCCCCGGAGATTCGGGAAATAACTTCTCGTCTGTATGCCGGAAGCCCAAAGACTCGGCTGGCCCAGGAGGTGCTGCTGGGAATCGGCGGAATGCGTGCTCTTGAAGCCATGGGAATCTATCCGACCGTGTGTCATATGAATGAAGGTCATTGCGCCTTTGTCACCCTGGAGCGGCTTGCCCAGACGATTTCCTCCTATAGCGTCAATCTTGAAACCGCAAAGGAGATCGTTTCACGAACCACAATCTTTACTACCCATACGCCGGTGGCAGCAGGGCACGATGAGTTTCCCGTTGACCTTGTAAAACCGTATCTTAATTCTTTTACCGACAGACTCGGAGTAAGCGTTGAAGAGATCTTATCGTGGGGGCAACCCATGAAATCCGGTGCAGACACCCCCATTTCCATGTTCGTTTTGGGATTGCATAATGCGCAATACTGCAACGGCGTCAGCGAATTGCACGGAAAGGTGGCCAGACGCATGTGGTCCCATGTGTGGCCCGGCAGGCCGGAAGATGAGATTCCCATATCCCATATTACAAACGGGATACATATTCCTTCGTGGATTTCCGTTGAGAACTTTCTGCTGTTTGAACGCTATCTTGGACCGGATTGGTATTTGGACATGGGGAACCCGGAAATTGCCAAACGCATTGACGATATTTATGATGAGGAATTGTGGCGATCCCGCGAAATGAGTCGCAGCCGCCTTATTCGCCATTGCCGGGCACTGATGATAAAACAATACCGGCGCCGTAATGCCCCCAAAAGGATGATGAAGGATGCTGAATCGGTAATGGACCAGGATATATTGACCATCGCCTTTGCCCGTCGCTTTGCGACCTACAAGCGGGCCAATCTTTTGCTTAAAGATCCGGAGCGCTTTGAAGCAATCATTACCTCAAAGACAAATCCGGTTCAGTTTATCTTCGCAGGAAAAGCCCATCCTAAAGATAACGAAGGCAAGGAGCTGATCAAGCGCCTTATCCAGTTTGCCCGTAGACCCAAGGTACGCCACCGAATCGCCTTTATAGAAGACTACGATATCAGTATCGCACGGAACCTGGTTCAGGGTGCGGATGTGTGGCTTAATACTCCCAGACGGCCCTTTGAAGCATGCGGCACATCCGGTATAAAAGCTGCCGCAAACGGAGTCCTTAATGTGAGCATCCTCGACGGCTGGTGGTGTGAAGGATATGCTGAAGAAAGAGGGTGGAGTATCGGAGACGAAGAGGAATATACTGATTCCGCCTACCAGGATACGGTGGAGAGCCTGGCCCTTTATAATGTGCTGGAAAACGATGTGATTCCTTGCTTTTATGAAAGGAGGAATGGGGAAGTGCCGGACCGGTGGCTCAAAATGATGAAAGAATCAATGAAGATGGCGATGCTGCAATTTTGCGCCCGTATAATGGTTAAAAAATATGAAACCAGATTTTATCTTCCCGCCGCAGAGCGCTTTGCGCGTCTGACCGCAGATAATGCAAAGGAAGCTGTAATTCTTTCCGCTCAGTATAACCGACTCAGCTCCCTGTGGGGAAAAATAAGGATTGAACCTCCCGTACGAAAAGCCGAAGGCCCGTTTTGGGTGGGAGAAGGGTTTGAAGTAACAGCGATGGTGAATCTGGGAGAGCTCCGTCCTGATGAAGTGAAAATGCAACTCTATTACGGGCCATTAAAAACTGTGGACAGCATCGCAAACAGTCATTCTCAAGAAATGACCGTAAAGGAGATCCATGGAGATAGTAAATATCTTTACTCCTGCACTATAGCTTGCAGCAATTCAGGGCGGTATGGTTTTACTGTCAGAGCTATACCCAATGGAGATGACCGAATCAGGTTTGCCCCCGGCCTTATCACATGGGCTTAGGGATTGAAAATTTAAGATTGACGACTGATGATTGGAAATTTTAAACTGACTAATTAGTCGAGTGACGAATTTGGGTTAAATGTTAAATGGCTGAGGAATTTATCCGGTTTTTAATTATTATCAATACCAAAATAATTTAGCGACCTGCCCGCTTGTGATTTACAATGACGGGCGGGAGCGACTTCCTTAAATAGTCAATTGTTAATATTTAATTTTAAATTTTCTTGGGTTCCGGCTTGTCCGGGTTAGGACTTACCATGACACATCCACAGAGCAATCCCCGCATTCTCGTTGTTACTCCGGAGGTAACGTATCTGCCGGACCGTATGGGAGGGATGGCCTCTTTTTTTACCGCAAAAGCAGGGGGGCTTGCCGACGTTTCGGCATCTCTGATTACTGCTCTGTTTGAACAGGGAGCGGATGTGCACGTGGCCATTCCCGACTACCGTTCCATCTTCAGTAACGGATTGGCCCCTGTTCTAAAAAAAGAGCTCAATAAAATTCAGCGCAAGATGCCCGATGATCGTATCCATCTGGCGGAAGACAGGGCCTTTTATTACATCAACCGTGTCTATTCTTCGTATGGAGAGGAAAACATTAAACTCGCCCTGGCGTTTCAACGTGAGGTGATCAATCATATCGTCCCCCAGGTGCAACCGGATCTGATTCACTGCAATGATTGGATGACCGGTATCATTCCGGCCATGGCCAGACAAATGGAAATCCCATGCCTTTTTACCATTCATAATGTACACACGGTAAAGACAACCCTGGCCTACATGGAGGACAGGGGAATCGATGCCGCCTATTTTTGGCGAAAATTGTATTACGAAAAAATGGCCACAAATTATGAGGACATACGAGATACCAACCCCGTAGACTTTCTCACCAGTGGAATTTTTGCCGCTCATTTTGTGAATATTGTCAGCCCGACATTTCTGCTGGAAGTCGTCAATGGGAGGCATGGTTTTGTCGAATCTCCCATACAACGGGAATTGACCAATAAATATCATGCCGGCTGTGCCGTTGGAATATTGAATGCGCCGGATCCTTCTTTTGATCCTTCTGCTGATGAACATCTCAAGCAAACCTACGGTCATGAGGATTTTTTATTGGGCAAACGAGTAAACAAGCTGTTTTTGCAGGAAAAGTTGGGACTGATTAAGGACGAAAAAGCACCGGTCTTCTTCTGGCCATCCCGGCTGGATCCGGTTCAAAAAGGATGCCAGTTGTTGGACAAAATATTTTACACGGTAATTTCGAAATACTGGAACCAGAATCTTCAGGTCGTCTTTGTGGCCAATGGCGATTATCAAATGGTATTCAGAGATATTGTGAATCATCACGGATTTCAGAAACGCGTGGCAATCTGCGATTTTGATAACGAGCTGGAACATCAGGCTTACGGGGCTTCGGATTTTATTCTCATGCCGTCTAGTTTTGAACCGTGCGGTCTTCCGCAAATGATAGCTCCGCTTTACGGAAGTCTTCCAGTGGCCCATGATACCGGCGGGATCCATGATACCATCAGTGTTCTGGATGTTGAAAACAATTCCGGCAATGGCTTCCTGTTTAAGACTTTTGATGCCAATGGGCTGCTCTGGGCCGTCAACCAGGCCATGAACTTTTATAATCTGACCGACAGGATAAAGGCAAAGCAAATCAAACGGGTCATGACCGAAAGTGCTGCCGAATTTACCCATGCCGCGACTGCTCGACAGTATATCGATCTTTATGAGAAGATGCTTCGGCGGCCGCTGATTGTGAGCACACCGTCAGATAGCTCTATCGAAACATAACCGAAAGAAACGAAAAAAAAAGATTCATTATGTTCAAAACCTCAGGTGATCCAAAAAGTTCGGGTCAAGACAATCATATCAATACTCTACTTGAGGGTCTTTTATCTCGAGACCCCTATCTGAATTCGTATAAGAAAACCGTTCGCCAGCGTCTGCTGAAAACACTGGAAACAGAATTTCGTTTGACTCAGGGTAAAAAAAGCCTGGCGGACTTCGCTGCCGGCCACGAATATTTCGGATTGCACTTGCGAAACAATGAATGGATTTTTCGCGAGTGGGCGCCGAATGCCACTCGGATCTATTTGATCGGCGATATGACGAACTGGCGAGAGAAAAAAGACTTTGCCCTGCACCGAATCAGCCAAGATGGTCATTGGGAAATTTACTTGTCTCAAGACCAATTGAAACACGGCGATCATTATCGACTCCGTATCCATTGGCCCGGTGGTGAAGGCGATCGTATCCCTGCCTATGCCCGTCGTGTTGTTCAGGACCCGGATACGCTGATTTTTAATGCCCAGGTCTGGTCCCCGCCGGATTTGTATCACTGGAAATGTATGGATTTTCAGTCTCCGTCGGACCCGATATTTGTTTACGAAGTCCATGTGGGCATGGCTCAGGAAGAGGAGAAAATCGGCACTTATAGAGAATTTACCACACAGATCCTTCCGCGTATTGCTGCTACCGGCTACAATACATTACAATTGATGGCGATCCAGGAGCACCCTTACTACGGTTCTTTCGGCTACCAGGTTTCGAACTTTTTTGCTGCTTCGTCCCGGTTCGGAACACCGGAAGAGCTCAAAGATCTTATCGACACCGCTCACGCCGCCGGTCTGAGGGTGATCATGGATATGGTCCATTCACACGGGGTTTCCAACGAGGTGGAGGGGTTGAGCAGATTTGACGGCACACTACATCAATACTTTCATGAAGGACCACGCGGTATTCACGAAGCCTGGGATTCCAGGTGTTTTGACTATGGAAAGCACCCGGTTCTTCATTTCCTTCTTTCCAACTGCCGTTTCTGGCTGGATGAATATAATTTGGACGGCTTCCGTTTTGACGGAGTGACCAGTATGCTTTACATGGATCATGGCTTGGAAAAAGCATTTACTTCCTACGACGACTACTTTGACGACAACGTGGACGAAGATGCCCTTACCTATCTGGCTTTGGCCAACAAATTGATACATGATGTGCGGCCTGATGCGGTTACCATAGCTGAAGATATCAGCGGAATGCCCGGGCTGGCTGTTCCGATTTCATCCGGCGGCGTTGGATTTGATTATCGTTTTGCCATGGGAGTTCCCGACAACTGGATACGACTTGTCAAAGATACGCCGGATGAACAATGGCATATGGGACGCCTTTGGTATGAATTGACCAACCGGAGAAGGGATGAAAAAACCATTAGTTACACCGAGTCCCACGACCAGGCACTGGTGGGAGATAAGACGATTATCTTCCGTTTAATCGACGCGGATATATATGATCACATGCAAGTGGGTGAGGATACCCATACCGTGGCCCGCGGAATGGCTCTGCATAAAATGATCCGGCTCATCACTCTGGCTACGGCGGGTAATGGCTATCTCAATTTCATGGGTAATGAATTCGGACATCCCGAATGGATCGACTTTCCGAGGGAAGGAAACAACTGGTCTTACAGATATGCCCGGCGCCAATGGCATCTGGTGGATGACGAAAACTTGAAGTATCAATTCCTCGCCCGTTTTGATCGAGACATGATATCCCTGTCTGTGGATCACAGCCTACTGGAATCACAAGAAGTACATCTTATTTATGAACACTCGGACAATAAAATTATGATATTTGAAAGAGCAGGGCTTCTATTCATTTTCAACTTTCATCCCGAACGCTCATATTCGGATTATCGATTCGAAGCGCCGCCTGGAAAATACCGTATGATTTTCAACAGTGATGCGCCGGAATATGGGGGCCACAATCGTTTACACCCGGATCAATATCATCTGACCCTCTTCGACACATCAATGGACCGGCAACGGAATCTGCTCAGCCTATATCTTCCCACCCGCACGGCATTGGTCCTTGAACCTGTTCCCTCCGGCTGTAATGAATTGGGATATCCTTAGCCTGAATGGGAGGGCAGAATGATATATTCTGTTGTCCATTAACATTATGGCATTGAAGGTAATATTTCAGTTCGGGATAACCCCCTATATCTTTAGGCTTTTTTCCTATAAAAATAAGAACTTTATCCTATAGACTTATTTTTTTAAATCTGTAATAAATTTTTTATTATAAAATTATATGGTTATCTATAACATTTATTATTAAATGAAAATTAAAAGCCCAATTCAAAATGACATATAACCTATTAAAATAACATAAATATAAGATAATAACAGCCAATTTCAGGGGGTAGCCCTATGTGATAGATAAAGGCTCATATACAGTTTAAAAACTGTAACAAAATATGGGTCTTTTCGTTTTTTTCTGTTGGGAACTTATTAATTCCTGAGAGAGAATCAAACTGGAATGACTATGAGCGAAAGCATCTGGCAAGACATCACTGAACGAAAACTTGAACAGGAAGCCCTGAGGCAGAAAACCCATGATAGTGGAGAACGGGTTAAGGAACTCAACTGCCTTTATGGTATTGCCAATCTTGTTGAGCAGCAGGATATTTCGTTGGAGGAGATTCTTCAGGGGATAGTGGATCTTATTCCCCCCTCGTGGCAATATCCGGAGATCACTTGTGCACGAGTCATAATACATGGCACAGAATTGAGAACAAAAAAATTTCGGGAGACAATTTGGAAACAGAACTCCGACATTAAAGTGCGTGGTGAACAGAGTGGTGTTTTGGAAGTTTATTACCTGAAAGAAAATCCGGAAATTGATGAAGGTCCATTCCTTAAAGAAGAAAGAAATTTGATCAATGCTATTGCCGGGCTAACCGGAAGAATTGTCGAACGGAAGCAAGCTGAGGAGTCACTGAGAGCAAGCGAAGAGAAATACCGAACCCTTCTGGAAACTACATCGGAAGGATGCTGGCTGATAAATCCTGAACTCAAAACTATCGAAGTCAACGAGGCTCTATGCAAAATGCTTGGATACAGTCAAGATGAGATGATTGGCAAAACACCCTTTGACTTTGTTGATGGTGAGAACCGAAAAATATTTATTGAACAAACCTCAAAGATATCGAATACACTCCATCGCAGTTATGAAATTACCCTAAAAAAAAAGAAGGGTCAAGACCTGCCAACATATTTTAATGCCACAACAATCAGGGATGAATCTGGAGAGGTACAGGGTTCCTTTGCATTTATTACTGATATTACCGAAAAAAAACGGGCAGAGAAGGCACTGAGAAAAAGCGAAGATCAATATCGTAACATTTTTAAAAATATTCAGGATGTTTATTATGAAGTAACCCTTGATGGAATAATTATAGAAGCCAGCCCCTCGATAGCGGATGCTTCGCTCTACAAAAGAGAAGAGATCATAGGAAAATCATTATCCGATATATATGTTGATCCGAAAAATAGAGATGAATTTCTAAAAGTGCTTCTGAAAGATGGAAAAGTCACTGACTATGAAGCGCTTCTGATAGACAAAGACCGTTCTCAAACCCATTGTTCAATAACGGCAAAGCTACTACGAGATAAACAGGGTAATCCTGTAAAAATTATCGGCTCGTTGCGTAATATCACCGAACGAAAACGGGCTGAAGAACATATTAATATCCTCACCCAGGAGCTAATGAGAACTCAGGAAAGTGAGCGTCAGAGGATTTCCCGTGACCTGCATGATAACGTGGCGCAAGAGCTCTCTGCGGTAAAAATCGGTTGTGAAACGCTTTTTGATAATCAAACAAATATAACCCCTAAGATTAGGAAAAGAATGTCTCAAATGTCAATAATGCTTCAGGAGGTCATCAAAGCAGTCCGTGATCTATCATATTATTTACGACCTTCAGGACTCGATGAAATGGGACTTGTACAGACCATTTTTCAGTATTGTCATGATTTTTCTGAAGATGATGGAATAACTGTTGATTTCCATTCCTCGGGCATGAAAGATTTAACGCTGGATTTTGACACCGAAATCAATCTGTATCGCCTAATTCAGGAAGGCCTTGCAAATATCAAAAAGCACGCTGACGCTGACCATGTGACCATCAGACTGGTTGCAGCTTTTCCTAATATTATTCTTCGTATAGAAGATAATGGTAAGGGTTTTGATGTGCAGAAACGATTGACAACCCTATCAGAAGAGAAACGAATGGGAATTCGGAGCATGGAGCAAAGGGCTAAATTGCTTCAAGGTGAAATAGAAATTCAGTCAAAACCCATGCAGGGCACAAAAATTTCTATTATGGTTCCTTATAAGGACAACAAGGGTGATTCATAAGAAAACCATACTCATAATAGATGACCATCCCCTTTTCAGAGAAGGCCTCAAAGCGATCATTGGGCGTGATGATAAGTTTGAGGTGGTTGGGGAGGCTGGAAACGGACGTGATGGACTCCAAATGGCGCGAAAGCTCAAGCCTGATATGGCGCTGGTGGATATGTCTTTGCCGGATCAAAGCGGCATCCAACTGACTCACGAACTTAAGAATGTATCGCCGAAAACACGTATCATGATTATTACCATGCACTCCAAAGTAGATTATATTGTCAAGGCATTTCAGGCCGGAGCCACAGGATATGTGGTCAAGGAATCAGCCTCTGAAAGGCTTTTACAGGGGATAGATACTGTCTTGAAGGGCGAGTATTTCATGGACAGTTCCGTCTCCCATAGGGTGGTAAAAAAGCTAATGCAATTCCCAGAGAAAGAGGCGAAAATTACCGATGCCACCTATGAAACTCTGACCTCCCGAGAGCAAGAAATCATGGCATTGCTCGCACAAGGCCTTTCAACCAAACAGATTGCAGAAAAACTTTTCATCAGCCCCAAAACAGTTGAGAACCACAGATCAAATGTTTTACGCAAGCTTAATCTCCACAGCACCATAGAGCTGGTTCGATATGCCGCAAGGTTAGGAATTATCGACGTGGACCTGTGGAAAGAATAAGCCTGTCTATAAAAACTTATCTTATTCGTTTTTCACCCGATTGCGTGGGATAAATTCCCGCCTCATAGGGATTTCCACCATCAAAATAAAGACTTACCTCTATGGACAAAATGAACTATAGTTTATTATATTTATAGAATATGTGGGGAATTCTACAACCTGACCAAATCACAAGTTTTTTAATGACAACCTGTTTATGCCTTCGGTGTGGAAGAAAAGAATACTGGACTATTAGGGGTAAAAGCGGAAATAACGTGTTTAGATTGTCAGAACCTCCTTAAAAGCCATCATTTTACCCAGTGATCTTTTTCTATTTCACCGGCACCATTACTTCATTATTCTCTTATTCCTTCCGGGGTCTAAGCCTTTTAAGTGCCCAAGGCCAATTGGGACAACGCGCCTAAGTTCTATTATATAGGAAGTTGGCGGACGCAGGGATATTAAACTGCCATAGAGAATATAAGGGAGGTTGCTGTGAAAAAGGTTATCAAAAATATCGCCCAAATGATGCATCAAGCCGACCCAGCAGCATGTTTTGCCATAGAATTCTGGGATGGTGATACCATAGGTTTTGGAAGCTTTCCAGAGGTAATATTACGTCTGAAAACTGAAAGTTGCACCAAAAAAATCATCAGAAAAGGATTTTTAGGGTTTGGAGAAGCCTATATGGAGGGAGATCTGGAAATAGAGAAAGATCTTTTAAAACTTTTCCGTCTTGGATTCGCCATTAATTTTGACGAGTATTGCTTATCTTTCTGGCAAAAATTTCGACCGCTTATCTTTTCGCTGCTAAACAGTTCCACCTTGCGACGAGCCCCAAAAAACATTTCTTTTCATTATGACAGGGGCGATGAATTTTATGAACTCTATCTTGACAAGACCATGACTTACTCCTGTGCGTATTTTTCAAAGCCGGACGATTCTCTGGAACAGGCACAATTGAACAAATACGAACATATTTCCCGCAAACTTTTGCTTAAGCCCAATGAATTGCTTCTCGACATTGGGTGCGGCTGGGGCGGAATGCTTATCTATGCAGCCCAAAAATATGGCATAACCGGAGTTGGAATTACGCTATCGAAAAATCAGTTCGAATACGCCAATCGTAAAATCGAAGAATTGGGGCTTCAAAATCAAATTAAGATATTATACAAAGATTACAGAGAGGTAGATGATAAATATGATAAAATAGTTTCCATAGGCATGATGGAACACGTAGGAAAAAAATTTATTCCGAATTTTATTCAAAAAGTTTCGGATTTGTTAAAAAGCGGGGGGCTGGCTCTGCTGCATACCATTGGAAAAGATACCCCGTCCGCCGAAGATCTCTGGACGTTTAGTTATATCTTTCCCGGAGCCTATATTCCGACGCTTCAAGAAATTGTGAAAGAAATGGGAAAAACCGGTTTTTCCATCCTGGATGTAGAAAATTTGCGGCTGCACTATGCCAAAACTCTTGAAAAGTGGGCGGAAAATTTTGAAGAAAATATAGAGAAAATTAGGAACTTGTTTGATGAAACGTTTGTGAGGCAATGGCGTCTTTTTTTAAACAGTACGGCAGCAGGATTTAAGTACGGCGATTCTCGCCTGTTTCAGGTTCTTGTCTCCAAAGGATTGGATAATACGTTGCCGATAACTCGGGCACATGTGTATCAGGAATAACCACCATAAAGGATTTTGGCTAAACATAAAAGCCAAATCATTCGGTTATATGAAAGGAGGACAAAATGGCTGTTAAAACTCTAATTAAACGGACGGTGCCGGAAAACAAGGCAAAGGAAATGATACCTCTATTCAGGCAAATGAGAGTCCTTGCGACAAACCAATCGGGTTATATCTCCGGTGAAACCTTAAAAAGCCTGGACAGACCCGATACGTTTCTGGTCATCAGCACCTGGAACTCCTCTGATTACTGGGAAAGATGGTTGTTAAGCAAGGAACGACAGGAAATTCAAGACAAAATAGATGCGTTGCTTGGGGGAAAAACCGAATACGAAATGTTTCACTATGGATTTAAGGAATAGCCTCATTACATGGTAAACGAAGATTAACCAGCTATATATCATCACACGTATAGGCCGGAAATCCAATTTATTGATTGGCTTAATCCGTGGAAAAAATAAGCCTGGCCATAAAAACTTATCTTGTCAGTTTTTTACCCAATTGCGTGGGATAAATTCCCGCTTCACAGGGGTTTTCACCATCAAAATGAAGCCTTTCGTCTATGGACAGATTGAATTATAATTTGATATAAATACATATTAGGTAAACCTGACATAACATTTTTAAGCAGTTGTATAGATGGAGGTATTGCATGTCAACAGTCAAATCAAAAAACAAAAACAAGCGCCGGAAGGTGACATTTTCACTCGATTTATCAGGTGCTAAAGAAGTCATTTTGATGGGAGATTTTAATAATTGGAGTCCCAAAAAGCACCTCATGAGGCAGGATGGGAATGGCGTGTGGAATAAGGCTGTGCTTTTGCCTCCCGGAAGCTACCAGTATAAGTTTCTTGTTGACGGACAGTGGAGAGAAGATCCCAAAAATGACCAGGCTTGTTTAAACTGTTTCGGGAGTTACAATAACATTCTTAACCTAACCGCACCTTAAACCGGGCAAGCAGAAACGGCCTATGAATTAGATCAAGAATTCGCCGCAAGCAGACTGCCTGATAATAATAACATCAAATTTTAGAATCTTTTTCCTATTAAAGCTTTTGAAAGTCCGAAAAATAGGAGGTTGCAGATCCTATGAAAGAGAGAGTTGATAAACGCCATAACTGCGAAGCATCGGTTATATGTAACTGTTTTAATAAAAATAAAACCGTTAATGCCACAATGCTTAACTGTGGTGAAGGCGGTATGTATTTCGAGTCTGATTCATTTTTCAAAGAAGGAACCAATATTTTGTTCAAGGTGAAAACCTGTTCGTTTGATACTTCCGAACCGGAACCGTGTGGTGCGCTGCGAACCGTATCGCTTGCTCAAGTAAGATGGTGGAAAGAAATGAGCAGCGAAGATGCTTCTCGTTTTGGAATTGGCGTCAAATATTATTAACGGCTTTTATCTTTTTTATTTCTTATGCACTAAGGACACTACATGGTTTGCGCCCGGAAGGTCAGCCTCTGTACCGCCCTTTTACCACTCCGACATGCCATTTTCTAAAAAAATAAGACTTAATCAAACCTATGTATTTTCAATAAGTTGTAGCATTTCCGAATCGGCTAATGACAGCGCTTATCATAATGGATGATGGTTTTGCGGAGTTGGCGCACCCTTGCCGCGATATCCTTAGCACGCGTTATGCCTGTGATCATGGCCACTCGGTGTGCGCCGGCTTCCAGAACCCGACCGATATTGTCCGGGTGGATACCGCCCATGGTAGTAAAGGGCACCGTGAGCTGCGACCCGATTTGGGCGATGGCTTCAGGTCCCAGAAAACCCACCGTAGTTGCTTTGGTCTTGGTGGGGAAAATGGGACCGATGTTCACGTAATCGGCGCCGTCTTGCTCGGCTTTTAGGGCTTCTATCAGATTGTGGCTGGAAGCGCCGATAATCAGTTCCGGGGCGATGTTGCGTGCCGCCCCGATGGGCAGATCTTCCTGACCCAGATGGACCCCGTCAGCGCCTGTAGCCAGGGCCACGTCCACATGATCGTTGATAATCAACAGCGCATCGTGGCTGCGGGTGCGTTTGCGGAATTCAATAGCCAGTTCATAGAGATCTTTCTTGTCCCAATGCTTTTCCCTGAGCTGAATGATTTTGGCACCGCCCGCCAGGACCGCCTCCAACACTTCCAGGTTGGTTCGGCCTTCTGAAAGCTCTTGACAGGTAACCGGATAAATATCGATGGCCTTTAATTTTATCAAACGTTCTTTACGATTCATCCCCCACCTACAAATCGAATGAGTTCCAGTTCATCACCTTCTTTCAACACAACGCGGTCAAACATGTCCCGGTGTAAAATATTTCGGTTGCGTTCCACCACAACACTTCCCGGGGGCACCTTCAATGTTTCCAGCAAAGATAAGATATCCATGGGGCTTTCAAGCGCGTGGGGTTTACCGTTGAGTGTGATGTGAATCGGCATAAATAGCTCCTTTTACAACCCGGACATTTGCCAGGTTATCGCAAAAAACTGCTTGGCATTGCCAACAGAAGAAAGCGCTGTCTGTCAAGGCTGATGGCTTCGTAAAAAGTCCAACTTCTGCGTTGCGCTGCATTCCTCGTCACTGCGACGTACTATATGTACGTCTCATTCCTCGAAATTTGCGCGCCTTGAATTTGGAGCTTTTTACTTTGCCATCAAAATCTGACTTTTTACGATACTGTCAAGGCTGTATGGCATTCAAAAAGCTCGCATCCCAATCCTTCCAGACCGGCTCGTAACCGTGGGCGGCAATCATGCGGACGACTTCTTTCGGACTGCGAAGGTCGCTAATCTCGAACTGGCCCTCGACGTTTTCTTTGGCGGTATAACCGCCCGGTGCGGTTTTGCTGCCCGCGCTCATTTGGGTAATTCCCAGGGGCAACAAATTCTCGCGCAGGCTGGCGGGTTCGCGCGTGGACAGCACCAGGCCTGCATCGGGCATCCAGAGTCTCAACGCGCACATGAGCTGCACCATATGGGCGTCGTTTACGGGAAATTGGGGTTG